>Ga0316604_10000386_pt1 | contig 56987 bp, 57 predicted proteins | sample OWC_soil_day20_C_FD_207650 | JGI IMG/M metagenome (GOLD analysis project Ga0316604, IMG submission 207650) | Wetland soil microbial communities from Old Woman Creek delta, Ohio, United States - OWC_soil_day20_CT | ecosystem: Environmental > Terrestrial > Soil > Wetlands | place: USA: Ohio...
CTTGACCTTGCCCAGCTTGGAGACGCGCAAAATGGCGCGCAACTGCGCCAGGAAGCTCTTCGGGTCGGCCAGCGAGAGGCGGATCGAGCGCAGCCCGAGCGCCGGGTTGTCGCGCTTGCGCTCGCCTGCCGAATCGTCCGAAAGCACCCGCTTGTCGTTGCCCAGGTCGAAGGTGCGGATGGTGATCGGCCGTCCCTGCATGCCCTTGACCGTCTTGCGGTAGGCCTCGAACTGCTCTTCCTCGCTGGGCATGTCGCCGCGGCCGAGGAAAATAAATTCGGTGCGGAACAGGCCAACACCGTCGGCGCCGGACTCGATCATCGCCGCGACGTCGCTCGGCTCCTCGATGTTGGCCAGCAGGTCGATCTTGACGCGGTCGAGCGTCGTCGCGCGCGCGGTTTTGAGCAGTCTGAGCTTGGACCGCTCGATCTCGAGCTGGCTCTTCTTGAGCTCGTATTCCTCGAGGATGCGCGGGTCCGGGTTGACGATCAGCACGCCGCGCGTGCCGTCGACGATGATCGTTTCCTTGTCGCGAATCAGCTGCCGCGCGTTGTGCAGGCCGAGCACCGCGGGGATTCCCATGCCGCGTGCCAGGATCGCGGTGTGCGAGGTGGCACCGCCGACATCGGTGACGAAGGACGCGAAATGCTGATCCTTGAAGGCCATCACGTCGGCCGGCGACAGGTCGTGGGCGACGACGATCAGGTTTTCGCCCTTGGCCGTCTTCGGTGCCTTGACTCCCACGTGGCCGGGGCGACCGCAGAGTTCGCGAACGACGCGTTCGACGACCTGACGAACGTCGTAACTGCGTTCGCGCAGGTAAATGTCGTCGATTTTTTCAAACTGGGCGACCAGCACTTCCATCTGTTGAACGATCGCCCATTCGGCGTTGCAGCGCCGTTCACGGATGATTTGCTTGGGCGCTTCCGACAGCTCGGGGTCGGCGAGGATCATAAGGTGCAGGTCGATGAAGGCGCCGATGTCGGTCGGCGAACCTTCCATGCCGGCCTTCATCGTCTGGAACTCATTGCGCACCTGCGCCACCGCCGCGTCGAAGCGAGCGACCTCTTTCTCCACCAGGCGCGGCGCGATGACCAGGTGTGACACCTCGAGCGTCGCCTGCGAGATGAGGTGCGCCTGGCCGATCGCAATGCCGCTGGAAACGGCAAGCCCGTGCAGAGTGAAGCTCATCGCTTGACTACTCCCCTTCACCGAACTTGTCGGCGATCAGTTTGAGCAGCGATTCGAGCGCCGGTTGCTCGTCGCTGCCCGAGGTCTCGACGGCGATCAGCGAGCCCTTGCCGGCGGCTAGCATCATCACGCCCATGATGCTCTTGGCGTTGATTCGGCGGGCCCCCTTCTCGATCCAGACTTCGGAAGCGAAACTGCCGGCCAGCTGCGTGAGTTTGGCCGAAGCGCGGGCATGCAGGCCCAGCTTGTTGGAAATTTCGATTTCAGCACGTGCCATTGAAAGGTCCTGTTGATTGCTAAGTTAGCGCCGGTGCAAGTTGATGACGCCATCGTGGCCGCCACTGATGGCCTTTTGTACGAGCGTTTCCATCCCGTTCTTGCGATAGGTCAGGGCGCGCAACAGCATCGGCAGATTGACTCCGGCAACGCCCTCGACGCGGCCCGGATCGAGCAGCTTGAGCGCGAGATTGGACGGCGTCGCACCGAGGATGTCGGTCATGATCAACACGCCTTTGCCGCCATCGACTTCGCCCAGCAGCAGCCTGGCCATCGGCAGAATGTCGAGCGGATCGTCCTGCGCGGCGACACCGAACTGGCCGATCAGCGGCGGGCGTTTGTTGAGAACGTGGCAGACGTTCTGAATCAGGCTTTCGCCAAACGTGCCATGCGTTATCAGCAGAATGCCAATCATCTCGCGTTCCTGTGGAAACCAGCCCTTATTCTAAGGGTTTCCGGGCGATTCGGCAGCGCCCGAATCGTCTCAGCGGATAATTTCGAGCATTTTTGCGTCAATGTCGACAAATTCGAGGCGGCGATGCAGCGCCGCGCTGACCTGGATATGTCCGTCTTGATCGACGCGTAACACCTCATCGATCGACAATTTGGTCGCCAGCGCCGGCCAGCCAGTACCGGCGATAAACAGCGGCTTCGATGCCGCGTCGGAGAGCGTGCCGGCCGCCGGGCGCGCGGTGACGAGAACGGTCAGCGCCTGCGTGTGCGTCATCGGTTCGCCGCTGCGCGGGTCGAGCAGGTGGCAGTAGCGCTTGCCGTCAAGCTCGAAGAAGCGCTGGTAGTCGCCCGAGGTGCCGATCGCCTCGCCGTCTTCGAGCGCGACCGTCGCCAGCGGTCCAGGCTGGCGCGGATGCTGGATGCCGACGCGCCAGCGCTCGCCGTTCTTGGTGCCGAGCGCCATCACGTTGCCGCCGATATTGATCAACGCGTTATTGACGCCGTTCGCCTTGAGAATTTGCGCCGCGCGGTCGAGCGCGACGCCTTTGAGATAGCCGCCGAAATCGATCGCAACGTCGCGGCTTTGGCTGCTCACGCGAGTTCCGTCGAGCTGCAGGTCGGCAATTCCCGGCCGGCTGGCGCGCCATTGGGCGAGCGCTGCCGGGTCGGGCAACTGCGCCTTGAATTCGTCGGACTGGAAGCCCCAGAGGCCGATCAGGCGGCCGATGCCGGGGTCGAACAGCCCGTCGCCGAGGGCGGCAAGGCGCTGCGCGTCGGCGACCAAGGAAGCCATTTCAGGGCTCACCGTGGCCGTCTTGCCGGCGGCGATCGTCGCGTTAAGCTCGCTGAGTTCTGAGGGTTTCCAGGCATGGTAGGTGCGATGCATGCGGTCGAATTCACGCAGCACGGCGGCCGCCGCCGGCCGCGCCTTGGCCTCGTCGAGCCCGGCGATCAAGAGCTCGACGCGGGTGCCGAAGACGAACGACTCCTGCTGATAGAGCGGCGCCTTGGCGCAGCCGGTGAGAAAGCAGAGCACGCACAACCCCGCCAACCTTACCGCAAAGGTGACCGCAGGGAATGCATGGCCGCGAAGACGCGAAGGGCGCAAAGGAGACAAAAACGAATAGGAAAGCAAACAATTACTCCGGTTATAACGGTCGGGCAAAGACCGGGTCATTCCCGCGTAGGCGGGAATCCAGTGTTCGTGGCTCGTCGGCGGGGCACGAGCTTCTCCAGTCATTTATCCGACAATTTCGGGCCATAGGTCGCGCCAGTCTGGATTGCGTTCCTCGACAAGCCTGAGTTTCCACGCACGATTCCATTTCTTGAGCTGCTTCTCGCGAGTGATCGCGGCCTCCATCGTGGCGTGTTGCTCGTAGTACACCAGAGTGTGCACGCCGTAGCGCTTGGTGAAACCTTCGACGACGTTGCTCCTGTGTTCCCAGACACGCTTGACCAAGTTGGACGTCACGCCGATATAGAGCGTCCCGTTGCGTTGACTGGCAAGGAGGTACACCGCAGGCTGTTTTTCCATCTTGGTGTCCCTTTCCTGGCGGCATTTCTGGATTCCCGCCTGTGCGGGAATGACGGTGATGCGCTATGCGTTCGTAGAGGTTTCCGAATGTGAGCCAGATCCCGTTCTCTCAATGGCTGGGCTGTGCGTCATTTCGCATCTGATCTTTTGCCTTGCTCGTCAAAAGCGTTCATCCAGTCGAGGTACTGTGTGTCTGGAGGAATGACCCCTTTCTTGCGGGGGCCAGCAAAGTCAACTGTACTTACTTTCGGGGCTCCCTTGCCGAATTGCTTGGCAAATGTTGCGTAAGATCGATTGCCGTGTGCGATGAGATCAGCGCAAAGCAATGCACTGAAAAATATGATGTCGTCGACGTAACTGTGTATCCCTACAATAAGGTCTGGGTACTCTTGATTGATGTTGCCGCCAGGAAGAGGTATCCCGAAATAGTGGCAATGTAAAATCTCTCTTGACACCTCTTCACTCGCAAAGCGATGAATCAGTGCGTCTCGCCTTGCGAGCATCTCCTTTATTCCGGAGAATGACTGCTCAAGCACTGCAACCAAGGCAAGAGGGCGGCCATAGGCTGATATTCGATGAAAGACTAGGTCTTTCAATGTTTCGATTGGCGCAGATGGCGCGGGGATGGTTTTCATATCTGCCGTGATTTTGTACGCCGTAGCCCTTTGCGTTTCGTCAGAAACGTGCTTTCTCTGGAGTGCCTCAAACTCTGTCTTTGCTAGTATAAATTCGTCATGCATCGGCCGTATTATCTGCTCCTTGAGCGCTATTCCTGCGTTGCACACGGAGAAAGCGACCATCGTGGCTGCATTCGTGGCCCTGATCTGTACGATCAATTGGTCGCGCTCTTTTGACCTCTCGGCAATACGCTGCGCGGCCCAAGCACCCGCACATGCTCCCGCAAGCGCACCGATGAGCGACGTTGTAAACGCGGAGTTCGCCAGAGCATTAATGCTCTCCCAAGATAGGCAGTCAGGAATATTAATCATGAGATTACGGGCTGGGCTCAAATTCACCGAATCGCTTCTTGGCAGCTATTGAAATGCGAGCCAGGTTCCTTGTTCCTGGATTCCCGCCTGCGCGGGAATGACGGTGATGTGCCATGCGTTCGTAGAACTTATCAGATAATCGAATGTGAGCCTGTTCCTTCTTTTCTCACCACCTCCAACTCTTGGAACGACCGTGCAAAGGTCACGTCATTCCCGAGATAATGCGAGATAATGGGCCAGGCTCGAATTTATTTCCTATCGATTTTCTTCGCGTCCTTTGCGTCTTCGCGGCCATGCATTCCCTGCGGTCACCTTTGCGGTAAAAAAGTCCTTCCCTATTTCCCGCACTCGCGCTCAAGCGCGGTGATGAACATCAGCGCCGCGTCGAAGCCGGTCTGGTTGGCGATCTCGACCATGCAGGTCGGGCTGGTGACGTTGATTTCGGTCAGATAGTCGCCGATCACGTCGATGCCGACCAGGAGCAGGCCGCGCGCGGCGAGCACCGGTGCCAGCGTTTCACCGATTTCGCGGTCGCGCGCCGAGAGCTCGCGCGCCACGCCGGTACCGCCCGCAGCCAGGTTGCCGCGCGTCTCGCCGGCCTTGGGAATGCGCGCCAGGCAATAAGGGACGAGTTCGCCGCCGACGATCAGGATGCGCTTGTCGCCGCCGCTGATTTCGGGGATGTAGCGCTGCGCCATGATCGTACGCGCGCCTTCGTGCATTACCGTCTCGACGATCACATTGCGGTTCGGATCGCCTTCGCGGACGCGGAAAATCTGGCTGCCGCCCATGCCGTCGAGCGGCTTGAGGATGGTGTCGCCGTGCCGATCGACGAAGGCCTGGATCTGGTCAGCGTCGCGCGCCACCAGCGTCGGCACTGAAAACTGAGCGAACTCCATCACCGACAGCTTTTCCGAATGATCGCGCAGCGCCTGCGGCCGATTGAAAACGCGTGCGCCCTCGGTTTCGGCGCGCGACAGCAACCAGGTGGTGGTGACGTATTCGATGTCGAACGGCGGGTCCTTGCGCATGACGACCGCGGCGAAGTCGCGCAGCGGGACGATGTGGCGGTCGATTTCGGTGAACCACGGCGCGTCGCCGTCGAGCAGTTCGAGGTGCGCCGCTTCGGCGCAGACGCCGTGCAGCGCGCTCCAGTGGATCGCCGGCTGCTCGATCGCCCACACCGCGTGGCCGGCCGCCTGCGCCGCGCGCATCATGGCGATGCTCGAATCCTTGTAGGCCTTGAGCGAGTCGAGCGGGTCGAGAATGAAAGCGAAGCGCATAGAAGTACCTTAAAAATATGAACCACGGAGTGCACAGAGAAAGGCGAAAGGCAGCTTCTTCTCCGTGTTCGCTGTGTTCTCCGTGGTTAACTTGTTTATGAAACGACTTCTTCCGCCGGCGCCGTGCGTTCGAGCTCAAGTGACGCGGCGAGCTGTGCCAGGCGCGCAACGACGCCGTAGGCGTAGAAGCGGTTGGGCGGCGCGTCGGGGTTCTGGCACTGGTCGGGCAGGCAGCAGCTCGTCTCGAACGCCAGCGGCTCGAAGTGCATTCCCGGCGCGTTGAGGTTTTCGTCCTTGGCGCGGCCCGAGTGCACGCGGTAAAAGCCGCCGACGACGAAGCGGTCGATCATGTAGACGACCGGCTCGGCGACGCCGTCGCTGACGCGCTCGTTGGTGTGCACGCCCTCCTGGATGATCACCTGCGAGACGCTCATGCCCTCCTTGATCACCGACATCTTGTTGCGCTGCTTGCGGTTGAGGCCGGTGATCTCGGAGGCGTCCTTGACCGTCATCACGCCCATGCCGTAGGTGCCGGCGTCAGCCTTGACGACGACGTACGGCGTCTCGGTGATGCCGTATTCCTTGTATTTCTCGCGCATCAGGCCGAGCACCGCGTCGACGTTGGCGGCCAGGCAGTCCTCACCCTGCCGTTCGTGAAAATTGACGCTGTCGCAGACTGAGAAGTAGGGGTTGATCTGCCACGGGTCGATGTCGAGCAGCTTGGCAAACTCGCCAGCGACTTCGTCGTAGGCGGCGAAGTGGTTGGACTTGCGGCGCACCGCCCAGCCGGCGTGCAGCGGCGGCAGCAGGAACTGCTCGTTGAGATTCGTAAGGATCTCCGGAATTCCGGCCGACAGATCGTTGTTGAGCAGGATCGCGCACGGGTCGAAGCCTTCGAGGCCGAGGCGGTACTTGCTTCTGACCAGCGGTTCGAGCAGCAGTGAGCTGCCATTGGGCAGATCGACGGTGGTTGGCTTGACGATCTCGGGCAGCAAGGAACCGAGGCGAACGTCGAGTCCGGTCAGACGCAGGATGGTGACGAGCTGCGCGACGTTTTGCAGGTAGAAGAGGTTGCGCGTGTGGTTTTCGGGAATCAGCAACAGGCTCTTGGCGTTCGGGCAGATCTTCTCGATCGCGCTCATCGCGGCCTGGACGCAAAGCGGCAGGAAGGCCGAATTGAGGTTGTTGAAACCGCCCGGAAACAGGTTCATGTCGACCGGCGCCAGCTTGAAACCCGAGTTGCGCAGGTCGACCGAGCCGTAGAAAGGCGGCGTGTGCTCCTGCCATTGGCCACGCAGCCAGCGCTCGATGGTCGGCGCGGAGTCGAGGAATTTCGCCTCGAGCGCGAGCAACGGGCCGGAGAGTGCAGTTTTCAGATGTGGAACCATGGTGTATCTCCCATCGCGCGCCAACGCGCGATCGATCAGTGTCAGAACAGCTTCTTGAGTTTGTCCCACCATGTTACACCGGCTTGCGGCAGGAACGCCCGGAAGGCCTGCGGCAACGGCGTCTGCTCAAGCGAACGCTGGGTAAAGAGGAAGCGTCCGTCGCAGATGAAGCCCAGGTCGGCCCAGTCGACGCGGTTGAGCGCAGCGGCGAATTGGCGCACGTCGACTTCCGGGGCCTTGGGGAAGATTGCCAGCACCGCGCCGTCGTAGTGTGTGCAGGCGTGGACGAAGAACGGTTGCGCGCGGCGCGTCTTGTTGTTGACATAGACGCGCGGCGCCGGCGACTGGTAGTAGCCGCGTCCCCACTGCCACCAATTGGTTTCGTCGTAGCGGCGGATGCGGCGCGCGAGCAGCCGCTCCTTGTGCGCCAGCAGGGCGCCGGGCGCCGCTTTGCCCGGTTCGCACCAGATCATTCGCCGCGTCTTGCCGTCGGCGACCGTCGACGAGCAGACGAAACTGCGGTTGCCGTAGAAGTCGCTGGCGTAGATTTCGTCGGCGCCGGATACCGCGCCGACCTTGACGAAAGCGATGTCGGCGAGTTTGAGCGGATAGTCGTGCTCGGTGAACAGCAAGTGGCCGCCGCTTTCGACGAAGCGGCGTGACTGCCAATCCAGGCGGTCGAGGCCGTCGGCACCGTTGCTCGCAGAGAGCGCCGCGTAGCGCGTCTGGCGCGAAAAATTACCGAGCTCGAAACGCCAGATCGCGCAGTTGGGCGTCGCGTCGCCGAAGAGATGGACGTCGCCCAGGTCGATGAAGTCGGTGATCGTCCCGGCGGCGAACAGCAGCCGGTTGAGCGGTACCGCCGAGGTCGCCTTGGTGAAGTCGCGCGGCGTGATGAAGATCAGCTCGCCGCCCGGTTCGAGATGGCGCAGGCATTTCTCGATGAAAAAGAGGTAGAGGTTGGCGCGTCCGTCGAGTACGCTGTCGCCGGCCAGTCGCCGCGTCCCCGGCGAAATGTCCTGGTAGCGGACGTAGGGCGGGTTGCCGATGATCGTCGCGAACAGCTCGTCGGCGGCGAGTTCGAAGAAATTCATTACCTCGGCGCCCGGCGGCGCATGACGCGCGTCGATTTCGATTCCCAAAGCGTCGGGAAAATGCCGCAAGAAGGCGCCGTCGCCGCAGGCCGGTTCGAGCACGCGGCCGGCGTTGCGCATCAGCGCGCGCATGCAATCGACGATCGCCGGCGGCGTGAACACCTGGCCGAGAGTGGCGACGTCGCTGGTCGGAGAAGCTGCAGGGCGATCAGGCATCTTGGTGGACGAGCGGGTGGCGAAGGCGACGAGTATACCCTCGAAAGCCGGAGCGCCAAGCCAGCCCGGTGCACTGGGTCGGCTTCTGCTTGGCGTTTGCCGATATTTGAGTCGCAAGCCGGGCGAAGAGTGGATAATCGACGCCTGCGGCAGGGGTGCGCTTTTTCGACAAAAACAGGAGAGGCCTTGATGAAGCAAGTCTGGAAGCAGTGGCTGGGTGCGTCTTTGTTGGTCTGCGCGGGAATGTCGGCGGCGTCGGCTCGCGATCTGGTGGCGGCGGAAGTCTTCGCCCCGGGGCACGTCATCGTCAAGTCGGAAGAACTGATGGCCAGCCGCCTCGCCGATCTGACCAAGGGGGAACTCAAGATCCAGCTCAAACACAGTGCGCAGCTGGGCAACGAGAACCAGTATTGGGATAATGTCCGCAACGGTTCGCTCGACATCACGCGAATCAACCTCGGCGTTCTGGTCAATGATGTTTCGGCCGCCAAGCTCTTGAGCCTGCCCTACCTTTTTCGTTCGCGTGAGCACATGTGGCATGTGCTCGGCGGCGAACTCGGCAAGCGTATCGACGCCGAAGTCGAGAAGACCGGCGCGGTCGTTCTCGCCTACTACGACAGTGGCAGCCGCTCGTTCTACACGACCAAGAAGCCGATCCGCTACCGCTCCGATTTCGAAGGCCAGCGTATCCGGGTGCAGAATTCCCCCGTATATAAGGACTTGATCACTTTGCTCGGCGGGACGCCGGTAGTCGTCGCTTACGACAAGGTCGTCGATGCGTTCAAGAATGGCGAGATCGACGGTGCCGAAAACAATCTGCCGTCGTACATGGCCGCCGAGCACTACAAATACGCGCGCTACTACAGCATCGACGAGCATTCGTCGGTACCCGAAGTGCTGTTGATGGCGAAAAAAACCTGGGACAGCCTGACTGTCGAACAGCAGAAGGCAGTGCGGAGTGCCGCCGCCGAATCGTCCGAGTACATGAAGAGGCTGTGGGCCGAAGCGGAAAGCCAGGCGCTCGCCAAGGCGCGCAAGGAGGGCGTGGTGATCATCGAAAAGCATCAAATGGGCGTCGGTGGGATCGAGACCTACGCGGTCAAGCTCTATTCAAAATATGTGACCAATCCTCAGGACATGGGGACGGTCTTAAGCATCTTGCGTTCCGAATAAAGCGGCGGAGCGTCGGGGGCGCCGAAACCCGGCCTGGCTGACCACCCCAAAATGACTTGACGGTCGACGGTCAGTTTCCGGAAGGCTCAGCTGGCCGTCGTGGCGGCGGCAAATGGAGTAGAGTTTCGCTTCTATCTGTGTTTTTGAAAGGGTGGCGATGCGTATTCTTGTCTTGGGTGCGGGCGGCATCGGGGGCTATTTTGGCGGTCGGATTCATGTTGCCGGCGGCGATGTCACTTTTCTGGTGCGCCCCGCCCGGGCGGCGCAGTTGCGTAAAACGGGGCTGCAGGTTTTCAGCCCGCACGGCGACATCAAGATCAGTCCGCAGGTCGTGACTCGCGACGAATTGTTGGCCGGCGGCGGTCACTTCGACGTCATCGTGCTGTCGTGCAAGTCCTACGATCTGGAGTCGGCGATCGATGCCATCGCGCCGGCGGTTGGCGAGCAGAGCGTGATTCTGCCGCTCTTGAACGGCGTTTCGCACATCGCTACGCTGGCCGCGCGCTTCGGCCAAGCGCGCGTTCTCGGCGGCGTCGCCTTCATCTCGGTGGTGCTCGCGCCGTCGGGCGAAATCAAACACCTCAACGCGATGCACCGGTTGGCCGCCGGCTCGCTGACGGCGACGCCGTCGGTATGGCTAGCACCGCTGGCGCAATTGTTTGCTGCGTCGGGATTTGAGTTCGTTCTGGCCGACGATATCGAACAGACGATGTGGGACAAGTTTGTCTTCCTGACGACGCTCGCGGCGGCGACCTGCACGCTGCGCGCCAGCGTCGGCGACATCCTGCGCACGGTTGCCGGCGAGCAATTCATCGACGGACTGCTCGGCGAATGCGTGAGCGTCGCCGCGGCCTGTGGCCACGCGGTCGGGCAGGCGCCGCTGGCGGCCTATCGCAAGCAGCTCACCGAACCGGGCTCGGGCCTGATGGCGTCGATGCTGCGCGATGTCGAGCGTGGCGGCGCGACCGAGGCCGATCATATCCTCGGCGACATGGTTGCTCGCGCGCAGGCCCGGGGCGTCGATGTTCCGTTGCTGCGCCTGGCGTACTCGCATTTGCAGGCCTACGAATTGCGGCGCGCGAACACCGCGTCAGCAGTCTAGCCGCCTGGCCTCGTCGAACACGACGGGGCCGTCTGCTTCCTGTCGCCGACCGTTGTCGCTGGGTCGGCAATGAAAGGCCATTGAGAGGTTTTGATGGATGAGTTCGGCGAGATTCCGACGCACCGCTTTGAGCTTGCCAAGCTCGAGCGGGCATTGGCGCAGAGCGAGTCGCGCAACCGCGTGCTGTTTGAAGACAGTCCGTTGCTGCTGATGGTCTATGACCCCGCCAACTGGCGAATTCTGGAAGTCAATACGGCTTGCCGCCGGAGCCTTGGTTATTCGGCGCAACATTGGCTTGAACAGCCGCTGGGCTTCGCCGTTGCAGGCGAACAGCGTGAAGCGCTTTATTCGCTGGCGCGAAAACTGTCCAGCGAATCATCGCAGTCGGTTCCGACCGGGGTGATTCGATTTCAGCATGGCGATGGCGCCTGGATCGAAACCGAGGGCGTCGTTCAGCGCTTCGACACTCCGGGCTGCCGCGCGCAAATCCTGATCTTGCAGGACACCACCGAACGCCGGAAAGCCGAAGATCAGTTGCGCTTGGCGACCAAGGAACATCGCCAGCAACTCGAGTTGTCGGTGCACTACGATGCCTTGACCGGCCTGCCCAATCGGACGCTGCTCGACGAGCGCATGCGACAGGGCCTGCTCCAGGCGCAATTGACCGGCTGCTGGATGGTCGTCTGCTATCTCGATATCGACGATTTTTCTACCCTTGACGAAACCTATGGCCGGACGGTTGGCGACCACTTGTTGATCAACACGGCCGAGTGCCTGCGCCGATGTCTGCGCGGCGGCGATACCCTGGTCCGAATCGGCAGCGACGAATTTGCCCTGCTCGTGTTGGGGGCGAAGAGTGACGAAGAGGTCAATCGCTTTCTGGTCGATTTGCAGGCACAACTCGCCGAGCCGTTCATTTCGGACACGGCCGCCGTGACCTTGTCGGCGACGATCGGGGTGACCTCGTACCCACGCGACGACGCAGATTCCGACACCTTGCTGCGCCATGCCTTGCAAGCGATGATTCTCGCCAAGCAAGGCGGCAAAGGGCTGTTCCGCCGTTTTGATCCAGAGAGCGACAAGCGGGTGCGCGCCAAGCGGGAAACGATCGACAAGCTGCGCGTGGCGCTGGCGCGCGGCGAGTTCGTCCTCTATTACCAGCCCAAGGTTGACCTAAAGCGGATGCTGGTCGTCGGCGCCGAGGCATTGATCCGCTGGCAGCACCCGGAGCGCGGCCTGTTGTCTCCGGGGGCTTTCCTGCCGATGATCGAGGACCACGCGGTGATGATCGACCTGGGCTATTGGGTGATCGGCGAAGCGCTGGTGCAAATGGATCGTTGGCGCGAAGCGGGGCTTGATCTGGCGATCAGTGTCAATATCGCGGCGCAGCATTTGCTTGAGCCCGATTTTATGGTCCGCCTGCAAGAACTGCTGGCCGAGCACCCCGCGATTCCCCCTGATCGTCTTGAAATCGAGCTGCTTGAAACCTCGGCGCTGGAAGATGTCGTCCGGGTCGAGCAAATCATCGTCGCGTGCCGCGAACTGGGCGTCGGTTTTTCGCTCGACGATTTTGGTACCGGCTATTCTTCGCTGACCTATCTGCGCCGGCTATCGGCCGATACGCTGAAAATCGATCGGTCCTTTGTCAGCACGATGATGATCGATGCGGGCGACAAGGCCATTATCTCTGGAGTAATCGGACTGGCTGCGGCCTTTGAGCGCACAGTGATCGCCGAAGGGGTTGAAACCGTCGCCCATGCCAGGTCGTTGCTCGACTTGGGGTGCTCGCTGGTGCAGGGCTATGGCATCGCCCGTCCGATGCTGGCGGAAGCCCTGCCGGAATGGATTGACAATTGGCCCGACGAGGTCTGGAAAAACGTTGGCGATGAATTGGCCATGGGCGATCGAGTGGCCGCGACGCCCGTGTTGCAGGCTCAGCGCTGGCAGCGCGGGCAGTAGAAGGTCGATCGGCCGGCCTGGCGCAGCGCGCGCACCGGCTGTTGGCAGGTCGGGCAGGGCGCTGACTCGCGATCATAGACGGCGCAGGAAAGCTGGAAACTGCCGGCGCCGCCGTCGCTATGCACATAGTCGCGAACGCTAGCACCGCCTGCGGCGATCGAGTCTGCGAGCGTCGCACGGATCGCCGCGACGAGAATCTGATAGCGTTTTCGGCTGATGCGGTTGGCCGCGCGCAGCGGCGAAATGCCGGCGCGGAACAGGCTCTCCGCAGCGTAGATGTTGCCGATGCCGACGACGAGATGGCTGTCCATCAGCAGTGGCTTGATCGGCGCGTTGCGTTTGCGCGTCTGCGTAAACAGCCAGTCGCCGTCGAAATCATCGCTCAAGGGTTCGATGCCGAGCCTGGCCAGCAGCGGGTGAGCTTCGACGCCGTCGCCTTCGTGCCAGAGCAGCGTGCCGAAGCGGCGCGGGTCGCGCAGGCGCAAGCTGGTCTTGGCAAAGATGAGGTCGACGTGGTCGTGCTTCTGCGCCGGGGTCGCCGGTGCGACCAGCCGCAGACTGCCCGACATACCCAGGTGCAGGATCAGCCAGCCGCCGCCGCGCGCGCTCTGGCAGTCGAAGAGAAGATACTTGCCGCGCCGCAAAATGGCGTCGACGCGCAGGCCGCTAAGACGCGAGACGAGGCTTGGCGGCAGCTCGTGGCGCAGCTTGGGCGTGCGAAAAATGGCGCCCGCGATGGTTTGCCCGGCGACGAAAGGCAATAATCCGAGGCGGCTGACTTCGACTTCAGGGAGTTCTGGCATTGCTGCTACCGGCAAAAGTCCATAACATGCATAAAACCATTATGCCGCAAAGTGCTCCAAGCTCCCGTGATTTGACCGAGCAATGCAAGGAATCCATGAAACACATTCGACTCTCTCTCTCTTTCGCCGCGCTGACGCTGGTCGTGAGCTTGTCAGCGCTGGCCGCCGACGACATGTTGGTCGCGCGCAAGCCGGCCGTGCGCGAAGCCAAACGTCCGCTAGTTGCCGCGCCGCGTGCCGGCGACGCGAACTATGCCGATCAGCCCGGGAAAATAGTCTATCAGGTGCTGCTCGCCGAAATCGCGCTGCAACGCGGCGATGCGCAGATGGCGAGCACGGCCTACGCCGATCTCGCCTTGCGCACGCGCGACCCGAAGGTGCTCGAGCGAACGGTCGAAGTTGCCGGCTATGTGCGCCGTTTCGATCTGGCGCTCGAGGCCGCGCGGCTGTGGGTCGATGTCGAGCCCGAATCGAAGCGCGCGCAGCAGTTGCTGGTCAGCGTCATGATCCTTTCCAATCAGTTCGACGACCTGGCACCGACGCTGGTTCGCATGCTCGAGTCCGACCGCGACGCGCTGGCCGAAAACCTGCTCGGACTCAACCGCATGTTCGCTCGTAATCCCGATCGCGCGGCCGTTTTTCGCTTGATCGACAAGATCTGCCAGCCTTTCTTTGGCATCGCCGAAGCGCACTATTCGGTGGCCATGGCGGCGAGCTCGGCGGGGCTGCGCGAACGCGCGCTGAGTGAAATTCGGCGCGCGCTCGAGTTGCGTCCCGATTGGGAAATGGCGGTCCTGCTCGAAGTGCAACTGCTGTTGCGCGAATCGCCGAGCGAAGCGATCAGCTTGATGCAGGGCTTTCTTACGCGCAACCCGAACGCGCGCGATCTCGAGTTGGTGCTGGCGCGGGTGCTGATCGGCGAGCGCCAGTATGGCGAAGCCAGGCGCCATTTCGACCTGTTGCTCAAGGACTTTCCGGACAGTCCAGAGATTGTTTACCCGGCGGCGATGTTGGCGCTGCAGCAGAACGACCGCGCCTTCGCCGAAGCGCAGCTCAAGCATTTGCTGACGCTCAATATTCCGGACAAGAGCCTGGCCAACTACTACCTCGGCCAGTTGGCCGAAGACGCCAAGCGCAGCGGCGAAGCGCTGGCCTATTACGCCAACGTCGGCGCCGGCGAACAGTATCTTGCGGCGCAAATTCGCCGCGCCCACCTGCTCGCCGATCTGGGTCAGCTCGATGCGGCGCGCAGCCAGCTCAAGCAGGCGCGCAGCGCAACGCCCGCCGAGCGCGTCCAGTTGCTGATCGCCGAAGCGGCGTTGCTGCGCGACGCCAAGCAGACGCAAGCGGCGCTCGATCTGCTCGAACAGGCGCTCGTCAAGGAGCCTGAGCAGCCGGATCTGCTTTACGAGAGTGCGCTGCTCGCCGAAAAGCTCGGGCGCATGGAGATTCTGGAATCGCGTTTGCGCAAGCTGATCGAGTTGCGTCCTGACAGCGCCCAAGCCTATAACGCGCTGGGCTATTCGTACGCCGATCGCAATCTGCACTTGCCCGAAGCGCGCGAGCTGATCGAAAAGGCGCTGACGCTTGCGCCCGACGATACCTTCATCATCGATAGCCTGGGCTGGGTGCTCTACCGTCAGGGCGACCTGGCCGGTGCCTTGAGCGCGCTTGAGCGTGCCTACGCGCAACGCGACGATCCCGAAATCGCGGCGCATCTGGGCGAGGTGCTGTCGGTGCTCGGGCGGGCCGAAGACGCGCGGCGCATCCTCACCGAGGCGCGCAGGAAATATCCGGACAACGACACCCTGGCCGACGCCGTCAAGAAATTCGCGCCTTGAATCGGATGCCCTGGAACGACCTTTTGACGCCCTTCTGGCGCATTGCCTGGCGGCTTCTAGCGGTGTTGTCGCTGGCTGGCTGCGCGGCGCTGCCGCTATCGCCGTCGGCCGCGCGACGCGACGCGCTCGACGATTTTTCGCTCGAGGCACGGTTTTCGCTGCGCCATGAAGACAAGAACTACTCCGGGCGTCTGAGTTGGCACCATTCCAGCGCCGACGACGAACTGCTGCTCGCCTCTCCCTTCGGCCAGGGACTCGCGCAGATCACCACCAGCGAGCGCGGCGCGCAGCTGACGATGAGTGACGGCCAGGTCTATGCCGCCGCCGACAGCGAATCGCTGACGCGCCAGGTGCTCGGTTACCCGTTGCCGCTGGCGCAACTCACCGACTGGGTGCGCGGCCGCAGTGCCAGCGGAACCCTTGAACTCGACGGCAGCGGACGGCCGCTGCGACTGCGCCACGACGACTGGCGAATCGACTACGAATACGACAGCGACGACGCGCAGGCGCCGCCCAGCCGCCTCTTTGCGCAGCGCGACGACGGTCTCGAGCTGCGTTTGCGAATCGACGAGTGGACCGCGCTGCCGCCGATCAAGGAACCTCTATGAACCTAGAAAAAGCAGTTAGCCACGGAGTTCACGGAGAACACGGAGTAATAACAATGAGTTGCATGGTTGTGGGCAAACACCTTTTGGGTGATCTCAGGAAAACATCAAAATCGCCTTTTCTCCGTGCCCTCCGTGCTCTCCGTGGTTTCGAACTGCGGTTTTAAGGATGAACGACATTACTAACTCTTGGGGCTGGCACAGCGTCTACCCGGCGCCGGCCAAACTCAACCTTTTTCTGCACGTCGTCGGCCGCCGCGCTGACGGCTACCATCTGCTGCAAACGGTGTTCCGCCTGGTCGATCACGGCGATTCGCTGTGCTTCTCGCCGCGTGCCGACGGCGACGTCCGTCTCGCCACGCCGCTGGCCGGCGTTGCGCCCGAGAGCGACCTGACGGTGCGCGCTGCGCGCCTGTTGCAGCGTGAAACCGGCTGCCGGCAGGGCGTCGAAATTGTCGTCGACAAACGCTTGCCGATGGGCGGCGGGCTGGGCGGCGGCAGCTCCGACGCGGCGACCGTGCTGCTCGCGCTCAACCATCTGTGGCAGCTGGGACTGCCGCGATCGCGCCTGCAGCAGATCGGGCTGACGCTGGGCGCCGACGTTCCGGTCTTCGTCGGCGGCCGCAACGCTTTCGCCGAAGGCGTCGGCGAAGCGCTGCTGCCGCTCGACCTGCCGCCGGCCTGGTACGTCGTTCTCGAACCGCCGGTGGCGGTGCCGACCGCGGCGATTTTCGGTGCCGCCGAACTCAAGCGCGATACGGTGCCGATGCGCGCCGCCGACTGGGCGCCGGGTGTGGGCGGGAACGACCTGCAGGCGGTCGCCGTGGCGCGTTTCCCGGCCGTCGCCGAGCATCTGCGCTGGCTTGATGCCTACGGCGACGCGCGCATGAGCGGTTCCGGTGCCTGCGTCTTCGCCGAGTTGGCAAGCCAGGAAGCGGCGCAGGCGGTGATTCGGGAGCTTCCAGAGACGATGGTCGGCTGGGTCGCCGCCGGGCTCGACCGTCATCCGTTGTGCGCGTTCGCCGAATAGGGAGCAATACGGGTGACGCTCAGTACGCCGGTTTTTCCTTGGCGTCGTTGAAGCGTGCCACGCCGGCCATGATCTCCTGCTTGGCTTCTTCGACGCCGAGCCAGCCCTTGAGCTTGACGAACTTGCCGGGCTCCAGATCCTTGTAGTGGGCGAAGAAGTGCGCGATCTGGTCGAGAATCATCGGTTGCACGTCGCGCGTGCTGACGACCTGGCGGTACATCGTCGTCAGCTTGTCGACGGGAACGGCGAGTACCTTGCCGTCGCCGCCGGCTTCGTCTTCCATGTCGAGGATGCCGATCGGCCGGCAGCGAACGACGACGCCCGGCGGCAGCGGGAACTGCGCCAGCACCAGTACATCGACCGGGTCGCCGTCGTCGGAGATGGTGTGCGGAATGTAGCCGTAGTTGCACGGGTAGTGCATCGCCGTCGACATGAAGCGGTCGACGAAAATCGCGCCGCTCGTCTTGTCGACCTCGTATTTGACCGGGTCGGCGTCCATCGGGATCTCGATGATGACGTTGAAGTCGTTGGGTAGCGAAATGCCTGAGGGGACGTTATTGAGGGCCATGCGGTCTTTCTTGAACGAGAGGTTGAAGGCAGGATGCGGCGATTGTATCAACGCGAGCTTATGCCAAACTGACAAATGCGACGGCGCCGTGCCGACGTTTCATTCGTTCCCACCGTGAATCGTGGGGGTAAAATGCCGCCACCGATTCAACCTTTCAACGTCACCGAGTCATCCCATGTCCGTGAAAATCATCCAGAGTGCGCCGAACGCCTACGCCTATCCGCTGCTGATCAAGCAACTGCTGCACACGCCGCTGGCCACAGCCGCCGACCAGGAGATTACCTATCAGGGCAAGCTGCGTTACTCGTATCGGACCTTGCGCGAACGCATCGGCCGACTGGCCAATGGGCTCGGCGGACTCGGCGTCGAAGCCGGGCAAACCGTGGCGATGATGGACTGGGACAGCCACCGCTATCTCGAGTGTTTCTTCGCCGTGCCGATGATGGGCGCGGTGCTGCAGACGGTCAATGTGCGCCTCTCGGCCGAGCAAATCCTGTATACGCTCAACCATGCCGGCGCCGACGTGCTGCTGATCAACCGCGATTTCTTTGAGCTGCTCGCGCCGATCGCGGCGCGCCTCTCAACGGTCAAGCATTTCGTTGTGCTCGACGACGAACTGACGCCGGTCGATGGTCCGGTCAGTTTTGCCGCCGAATACGAAGGGCTGCTCGCCGGTGCCGCTGCTGAATACGACTTCCCGGACTTCGACGAGAACGCGCAGGCGACGGCGTTCTATACGACGGGAACGACTGGGTTGCCGAAAGGCGTTTATTTCAGCCACCGGCAACTGGTGTTGCATACGCTCGGCGTCGCCACCTGCGTCGGCACGGCAGCCGGCCAGGGCCGGTTGCACCGCGAAGACGTCTATATGCCGATCACACCGATGTTCCACGTGCATGCCTGGGGGCTACCCTACGTCGCGACGTTGCTCGGTCTCAAGCAGGTCTATCCCGGCCGCTATCTGCCGGCGGCGCTGCTGCAACTGATCGCCAAGGAAAAGGTCAGTTTTTCGCACTGCGTTCCGCCGATCATGCAGATGCTGCTCTCACACCCGACCAGCGCGGCCGTCGACCTTTCCGGCTGGAAGGTGATGATCGGCGGTTCGGCGATGTCGCCGTCGCTGGCGCGCGCTGCGCTGGCGCGCGGCATCGACGTGTTTACCGGCTACGGCATGTCCGAAACCTGTCCGGTGCTGTCGGTGGCGCACCTTTCCTGCGACGATCTGCAGTTGCCGGTCGACCAGCAGGCGACGCTGCGCAGCAAGACCGGCTTGCCGCTGCCGCTCGTCGACCTGCGCATCGTGACGCCGGAGATGGCCGACGTCGCGCACGACGGTGTTGCCAGCGGCGAAGTGGTGGTGCGCTCGCCGTGGCTGACCCAGGGCTATCTCAAGGCGGCGCAAGCGTCGACCGAGCTGTGGGCTGGCGGCTATCTGCATACCCAGGACATCGGCAACATCGACGCGCGCGGTTACGTGAAGATCACCGATCGCATCAAGGACGTGATCAAGACCGCCGGTGAGTGGACCTCGTCGTTGCAGCTCGAAGACGTCGTCGCCCAGCACGAAGCCGTTCTCGAAGTCGCGGTGATCGGCGTTCCTGACGAAAAATGGGGCGAGCGCCCGCTGGCGCTGGTGGTGCTCAAGCCCGACTGCGAGGGACAGGTCAGCGAGCATGCGCTGCGCAACTTTGCCGCGCACCTCATCGAAAGCACCGGCATCTCGCGTCACGGCAAGCTGCTGCTGGTGCGCTTCGTCAAGGCACTGGCCAAGACCAGCGTCGGCAAGATCAATAAACGCGAAATGCGCGAAACGATGCTGAAGCCGTAGCCGGCACGCGATCGTCGGCAGCGCCGTTTGCGGCTCGATCAGCGTGCCGCTTTCATGGAGTTTGGGAGACTCTGTTTTTTTTGGAAAAAGCACTGTATAATCCGCGCCTCGCTTGCTAGGACACATTTAGTGAGCGACTGCTGGGGAGTCGCCAAGTTGGTTAAGGCACCGGATTTTGATTCCGGCATTCGAAGGTTCGAATCCTTCTTCCCCAGCCATTCTGTTTATTTCAAGTCGGGCAGCGGGTCTGCCCGATTCTATGTGGCGCCCTCACGGCGTCGGGGATGCGCACTATGGCCTACGACAGCCTGATGGTATTCACCGGTAATGCCAACCCAAAGTTGGCGGCCGACGTCGTCAAACGCCTCAATATTTCGCTCGGACGCGCCAATGTCGGCCGTTTTTCGGATGGCGAAATCACCGTCGAAATTCAGGAGCACGTGCGCGGCAAGGATGTCTTCATCCTGCAATCGACTTGCGCGCCGTCCAACGAAAACCTGATGGAACTGCTGGTGATGGTCGATGCGCTCAAGCGCGCGTCGGCAACGCGAATCACCGCGGCGATCCCCTATTTCGGTTATTCGCGTCAGGATCGGCGCGTTCGTTCGGCGCGCGTGCCGATCGCCGCCAAGCTGGTCGCCGACCTGCTGACTGCCGCGGGCGTGCACCGCGTGCTGACGATGGACCTGCACGCCGAGCAGATCCAGGGCTTCTTCAACATCCCGGTCGACAACATCTATTCGCTGCCGATCATGCTGGCCGACGTCTGGAAAAAGGACTTCAAGAATCTGATGGTCGTTTCGCCCGACGTCGGCGGCGTGGTTCGCGCGCGCGCGCTGGCCAAGCGCCTCGAGTGCGACCTGGCGATCATCGACAAGCGCCGTCCGAAGGCCAACGTCGCGGAAGTCATGAACATCATCGGTGACGTCTCCGGCCGTACCTGCGTGATCATGGACGACATGGTCGATACCGCCGGAACTCTGTGCAAGGCGGCGGCGGCGCTCAAGGCCAAAGGCGCCAAGAAGGTGCTCGCCTATTGCGTACACCCGGTGCTGTCCGGAGCGGCGGTCAGCCGGATCAACGATTCCGAGCTCGACGAGCTGGTCGTCACCGACACCATCCCGCTGAGTGCCGAAGCGCAGGCTTCGCCGCGAATTCGTCAATTGTCGGTTGCCGACGTGCTGGCCGAGACGATTCGCCGCATCAGCAACGAGGATTCGGTTTCCTCGCTGTTCATCGAATAGTTTTCTTAACCCCCTGCCTGGTCGCGGGCAGGGTTTGCATCAACCAGGAGTTATCCATGAAATTTGAACTTAACGCACAAAAGCGCACACTGCAGGGGTCCGGAGCGAGCCGCCGCCTGCGTCACGCTGACAAGGTACCGGGAATCATTTATGGCGGCACCGCCGCCCCGCTGATGATCGAGCTGCCGCACAACGAACTGTTGCTGGCGCTGCGCAAAGAGGCGTTTCACGCTTCGGTGCTGACCATCAACGTTGACGGCAAAGCCGAAACCGTGCTGCTGCGTGATTCGCAGATGCACGCTTACCGGCCGCTGGTGCTGCACGTCGATTTTCTGCGCATCGACGCCACCCATGCGATTCACCAGAAGGTGCCGCTGCACTTCACCCACGCCGAAGATGCGCCAGGCGTCAAGCTGTCCGGCGGCAACGTGTCGCCGGCGATGGTCGAGGTCGAGGTGAGCTGCCTGCCGAAGGATCTGCCGTCGTTCATCGAGGTCGACCTGTCGAAACTCGAAGCCGGCCAGTCGATCCATGTCTCGCAGATCGTCTTCCCTGCCGGTGTGACGCCGATCGCCCACGGTAGCGACGACGCCGTGGTGGTGACGATCTCGATCAAGAAGGCTGTTGCTGCCGAAGAGGACGCCGAAGGCGACGTTGCTGCTGCACCCGCTGCTGCTCCTGCCGCTCCTGCCGCCTGATCTTTCGCATCTGGATCACCAGCCGCCGTCCGGTACTTTGGTGCCTGCGGCGGCTTTTAGTTTTCAGGGTAGCTCACAATGATTCCTCCGCGCCTGATCGTCGGCCTCGGCAACCCCGGCAACGAGTACGAGGATAACCGTCATAACCTCGGTTTCTGGTTCGTCGACCGACTGGCGAGCGATCTCAAAGTGTCGCTGGTGGCGCAGGGCAAGTTCTTTGGCCGCGTCGCGCGCGACGGCGACCAGTGGCTGTTGCAGCCGTCCACTTTCATGAACCACTCGGGTCAGGCGGTCGCCGCGCTGGCGCGCTTCTACAAGATCGAAGCGCAGGAAATCCTGGTCGTGCATGACGAACTCGACTTGCCGCCAGGAGCCATCCGCCTCAAGCAGGGCGGCGGCAACGGTGGTCACAACGGGCTCAAGGACATTCAGGCGCACCTGGCGACCCCCGATTTCTGGCGATTGCGCCTGGGAATCGGCCATCCCGGCGAGCGCAGCGAGGTCATCAACTACGTTTTGAAAGCGCCGCGTCGCGAAGAGCATGAATTGATCGACCGGGCGATCGACCGCAGTCTGCTGGCCTGGCCCAAGTTTGGCGCCGGCGATTACGAAGCGGCGCAGCGCCTGCTGCACGTCAAAGCGGCTTAACATGAACCACAACGAACACAACGAAAACCAAGAACTTTGCGGGTGAGTGCTGGCGCGGTAGGTTGGCGCGTAAACTGATGAATGGCTTGGCGTTGTGGCCGTTGTGGCCGTTGTGTTCGTTGTGGTTAATCTAGGCATCAATACAGGAATCTCACCATGAGCCTCAAATGCGGAATCGTCGGACTGCCCAATGTTGGCAAGTCCACCCTCTTCAACGCGCTGACCAAGGCCGGCGTCGCCGCCGAAAATTATCCTTTCTGCACCATCGACCCTTCGGTCGGCATCGTCGAAGTCCCCGACAAGCGGATGGACCAGCTTTCGGCGATCGTCAAGCCGCAGCGTGTCGTTGCTGCGGTCACCGAGTTCGTCGACATCGCCGGGCTGGTCGCCGGCGCGTCCAAGGGCGAGGGGCTGGGCAACAAGTTCCTGGCCAACATCCGCGAAACCGACGCCGTGCTGCACGTCGTTCGCTGCTTTGCCGACGACAACGTGATTCACGTTTCGGGCAGCGTCGATCCGCTGCGCGACATCGAGATCATCGACACCGAACTCGCGCTCGCCGACATGGCCGTCGTCGACAAGGCGCTGGCGCGCTACCGCAAGCCGGCGAGCGCCGGTGACAAGGACGCCAAGATACTCGTCGCGGTGCTCGAAAAATGCTTCGCTCAGCTTGACCAGGCCAAGCCGATTCGCGCGCTCGACCTGTCCAAGGAAGAATGGGCGAGCCTCAAGACCTTCTGCCTGATCACCGCCAAGCCGGTGCTCTACGCGGCCAACGTCGCCGAGGGCGGTTTCGAGAACAATCCGTATCTCGACGCGGTGCGCGAGCACGCCAAGGCAGAAAAGGCTGAGGTTGTCGCCGTCTGCGCGTCGATCGAAGCCGAGATCGCCGACCTCGACGACGAAGAAAAGCAGCTCTTCCTCGCCGACCTCGGGCTCGAAGAGCCGGGCCTCGACCGCCTGGTGCACACCGGCTACCATCTGCTCGGCCTGCAGACCTACTTCACCGCCGGCGTCAAGGAAGTTCGCGCGTGGACGATCCACCAGGGCGACACCGCGCCGCAAGCCGCCGGCGTCATCCATACCGACTTCGAGCGCGGTTTCATCCGCGCGCAGACGATCTCCTTCGACGACTTCATCACCTACGGTGGCGAGCAGGGCGCCAAGGAAGCCGGCAAGATGCGCGCCGAGGGCAAGGACTACGTGGTCAAGGATGGCGACGTGCTCAACTTCCTGTTCAACGTCTAAGAGCTGCCGCGGCGGGAACGATGAGTCATGACTCTTCGGTTTCGCTAGCCGGCGCGCCAGCGACCTATCGCGGCCGCTTCGCGCCGTCGCCGACCGGCCCTTTGCATTTCGGTTCGCTGGTCGCGGCGGTCGGCAGCTATCTCGATGCGCGCGCCCACGGCGGACGCTGGCTGCTGCGCATCGAGGACGTCGACGCGCCGCGTACCATGCCTGGCGCTACCTCGGCGATTTTGCGAACGCTCGACGGTTTCGGCTTCGAATGGGACGGCGAGGTGCTGGTACAGAGCCGGCGACTCGACGTTTACCACGCCGCGCTGGTTCGCCTGCAGCTTGACGGCGACGTCTATCCCTGCGCCTGTTCGCGCAGCGAGATCGCGCTGGCTGCGAGTTCGCGCTCGGTCGACGGTGGTCTGGTCTATCCCGGTACCTGTCGCGCCGGTCTGGCTGACGGCAAAGCCGCGCGCGCCTGGCGTCTGCGCCTTCCCGATCAGGAATTGCGCTTTGTCGATCGCGTTCAGGGCGAGGTTCGCCAAAATCCCCAACGCGAGGTCGGCGACTGCGTGCTGTTGCGCGCCGACGGGCAGTACGCCTATCAGCTCGCGGTGGTCGTCGACGATGGCGCGCAGGGCGTCAATGCCGTCGTTCGCGGCGTCGATCTGCTCGATTCGTCGGCGCGCCAGATCTGTTTGCAACAGCGCCTCGGCCTGCCGACGCCGAGCTATGCGCATCTGCCGGTGGTGGTCAATGCGGCCGGCGAGAAACTCTCCAAGCAGACGCATGCGGCTGCCGTCTGCGCGGCGGAGGGTAGCGCGCTGCTCGCCCGCGCGCTTGGCTTTCTTGGCCATCAGGTGCCGCGCGAGCTGCGCGGCGCGCCGCTTCCCGAATTCTGGCGCTGGGCGATCGCCAACTGGTCGATGACGCGCGTTCCTGCGCTGCGCGGGGTGTTTCCGGGCGACGCTGCCTAGACTTGCAATTGACCCTTATGCCATGAGCAGGAGTACTATGGCATACTCGGTGCGGAGAAGGTCGGTAACGATTGCCTCAATTGCATGAATTGTGACGAGCGGATGTCTGCGGCAGGAAATTCCGGATTGCTGGTCGATGGCGTCCCACTTATGCGTCGGCGTCGCCTGCGCGTCGGCGTGTTGATTGCGGTCGCCGTTATCGCCTGGTGCTTTGGGTCGTGGCTGCTCGCCGAGCGCCTGGTGTCTGAGCGGACGTCGCTCCTGATCGAACGTGAGCAGGGCGCCGCCGCGGCCACGGCATCATCGGTCGGTTCCAACGCCGGCTTCGCGCTGGCGCACATGAGCCATATTCCCAAGGTGCTGGCCCGGCAACCGGAAATCGAAACCGTTCTTTCGCGCGCGGCAACTGTCGTGCCGCGGCAGACTCCGTTGGCACCGCCACAGCTCAGGGCCGTGCTGGAGAAGGACGCAGGCCTGTCCCGGCTGGCGAAGCGGCTTGAGGCGATGGTCACCGATCTCGGCGTCGACCAGGTCTGGGTCATGGATGCCGCCGGTAATTGCATTGCCTCGGGAGGGTTTTCTCGCTCCGTCACGGCAACTGGCGTGAACTATCTCGACCGTGAGTACTTTGCGAAGGCCAAGCGCGATGGGGTCGGCCAACAATTCGCCGTCGGTCGGACGACGCATACGCCGGGAATCTTTTACTCGGCGGCGGTGACTGCGGGATCGCGCTTTCTTGGCGTGATTGCAGTCAAAATCGACGTCTCGCGGCTGGCGCGGCTGGTCAGTGACAACAATGCCTTCATCACCGATGAGAACGGGGTGGTGATCGTCGCCGGCGATCGCAGTTTTTACATGAAGTCGGTACCGGGGGCCTGGGTCAATCGCTTGAGTGACAGCGAACAGCTGAATAGATACCAGCGACGCGAATTTGAAACTTTGGCCATCGAGCCGGTCGATGTGCATGGGCTTCGGCTGGTGCGGCTGGCGGGCCGAGCTACGCCGATGCTCGAGGCGCTCTCTTACAGTCAGGCCGACATGCTGAAAATCTGGGTTTTCCGTGATCTGTCTGAGCTGTTGCGCATCCAGCGCGAAGGACGCTGGTTATGGCTTGTCCTGTTGCTCACCGGCGCCTCGCTGTTGGTCTGCGCTGGCGCCGGTTTTCGCTACTGGCATCGTGGCCGCGAGCACCAAGCCGAAATTGCCCGGATCAATTCCGAGCTCGTCGTGCTCAACGATGAGTTGATGGTGCAGGCCCGTTTCGATTCGCTGACCGGTTGCCGCAACCGTCGCTATTTTCTCGAAGAAGTCGACAATGAGCTCAAGCGCTCAGCGCGCTTCGCTTTCCCTTGCTGCGTGGCGGTACTCGACATCGATCACTTCAAGGCGGTTAACGACGAACATGGGCATGCTGCCGGCGACGTTCTGCTCAAACATTTTGCGCAGACCGTCGGTGCTTGCCTGCGTTCGTCCGATTCGTTGGGTCGGCTCGGCGGCGAGGAGTTCGCGCTATTGATGCCGCAGACGACGCTGGAAGGCGCGGCCGAACTGGCCGAGCGAGTTCGCACCGCGGTCGAGTGCTCGTCAGTGCGTGACGGTATCATTGAGGTCCGTGTCACCGCCAGTATCGGCGTCGAGCAATGGCGGGGCGGCGACGATGGCGTCGAAAGTCTGCTGGTTCGCGCCGACCATGCCATGTATGCGGCCAAGCATGACGGGCGAAATCGGGTCAATGTCCAGGCCACGAGTTCCAACCTGAGTCTGTTTTCCGACGGCTAGCCGTGCGGCTCAGTGCTTGCCACCGTAACCCGAAATGCCGATGGCGAGGCGAACGAGGTTGTAGCTCACCCAGCGCAGTAGGCGCGAGTGCCACGGCAATTGTTGCCAGCGTTCGGGCAGCAACTCGCGGGCGCCTTGCTGCATGCGCAGCGTCAGGCTGCCGCGCAATTGCCCGGCAAAGTCCTGGTCGAGTGCGATGACGTTGGCCTCCCTTGACAGCAACAGGCTGAAGGGGTCGATGTTCGACGAGCCGACCGTCGCCCACTGCCGGTCAATGACCGCCACCTTGGCATGCAGGAAACTGTGGTGGTATTCGAAGATGCGTATGCCGGCGCCCAGCAGGCTACCGTAGAGCGCCTGCGTCGCGTAGTGCTGCAGGCGGTACTCGATGCGTCCCTGCAGCAGGATGTTGACTTGCACGCCGCGTTGCGCCGCGTCGCGCAGCGCTTGACGGAAGCGGCGCCCGGGCAGGAAGTAGGCGTTGGCGATCAGAACCTCTTTTTGCGCGGCGTCGATCGCCTTCAGATAGGCGTCTTCGATCGCTCGCCGATGCCTGATGTTGTCGCGCACGAGGAAGCTTGCCAGTTGCTCGCCGCGCGGCAAGGGGGGCCGCGCCGCGCTTTTGCCGATGCGGTAACGACGTTTGAGGTGCACCCAGATGACGATTTCCCAAAGGCGTTGCATGGCGCCGCGGATCGGCAGCAGCAACGGGCCTTCGATGCGTACGGCGTAGTCGTAGCGCGGCGGTAAATGCGCCAGCGGGTCGAGGTCGTCGACGATATTGATTCCGCCGACGAAGGCGATTTCGCCGTCGATGATCGCCAGCTTGCGATGCAGTCGGCGCAGGCGATGACGGCGCAGGCGAAAGCGCGCGAGGTCGGGACGATAGACGACGGCCATGACGCCGGCTGCGGCCAGCGACGACCCCAGCGTCCTGGAAAATTCCGGCGAGCCGATGCCGTCGACCAGCAGGCGCACGGCGATGCCGCGCCGGGCGGCAGCGATCAGAGCGCTGGCGACGGCATGGCCGGTGTCGTCATCGGCGAAGATGTAGCTTTCCAGGTGCACGTCATGCTGCGCGCCGTCAATCGCCGCGAGCAGCGCCGGAAAATACTCCGCGCCGCTGTTGAGCAGCGTCAGCCGGTTGCCGGCAATGAACTCAGCGGCCACCGCTGGCGCGCAGCAAATGCGCCGACAGCGCGGCGTGATCGGAGAGCTTCGACCACGGCGCGCCGCTGTGAATTTTGGCGTGGTTGACCGAGAAACCGCGCACGTAGATGCGGTCGAGGCGCAGCACCGGCCGCTTGGCTGGGAAGCTGCGGCCGGGGTTTTCCGGGCTGCCGGTGAGGCCGCCGAAGACTTCGGCGAGGCCCAGGCGGTGCGCCAGCAACTCGTCGGCTTCGTTGCGCCAGTCGTTGAAGTCGCCGGCGATGAGCAGCGGTGCGTCGGGTTCGGCGATCTCTTCGAGATAATGGGCCAGCGCATCGAGCTGCCGGCGCCGCGAACGCGCGAACAGCGAGAGGTGGACGCAGACGCAGTGCAGTGCCTGGTCGAGCCCCGGCACCTTGATCGCGCAGTGCAGCAGGCCGCGCCGCTCGAAGCGCAGGTGGGTGACGTCCTGGTTGTGCGAATGCTCGATCGGGAAGCGCGAAAGGATCGCGTTGCCGTGGTGCCCGTGGTCGTAGATTACGTTGCTGCCGTAGGCCGTGGCCTGCCACACGTCTTCGGCGAGAAAGTCCTGCTGCGCTTCGGCCGGCCAGTTGTCGATGCTTGCCGCATGGCGGCTGTTGCACCCCTGGACTTCCTGCAGAAAAACGATGTCCGAGTCGAGCGCGCGCAATTGCTCGCGCAGCTCGTGCACCATCAGGTGCTGGTTGAACTGCGAAAATCCCTTGTGGATGTTGTAAGTGACGACTTTGAGCTGGGGGCTTTTCATGATCCTCACGAAACCGCGAGCATCCTCTCAAGTGCGAGGCGGGCAAGGACGGCTTCGTGTTCGGGAACCGTGATCTGGTTGACGATCTGGCCCTCGGCGAGATTTTCGAGAACCCACGCCAGATGTTGCGGGTCGATGCGTTGCATCGTCGAGCACATGCAGACGGTGGGCGCCATGAAGTGCACGATCTTGCCTTCGGTTTTGACTTCCTCGGCCAGCCGATTGACCAGATTGAGTTCGGTGCCGACCAGCCAGCGCGTGTTCGGCGCGGCTTCACGGATCGTCTTGACGATCAGTTCGGTCGACCCGACGAAGTCAGATTGCCGGCAGACGTTGAAGTCGCACTCGGGGTGCGCGATCACCAGTCCGTCTGGATATTGCTTGCGAAACTTCTCGATATGCGCCGGCTGGAACATCTGGTGCACCGAGCAGTGGCCTTTCCAGAGCAGCAGTCGGGCCTTGCGGATCTGTTCTGGAGTCAGGCCGCCGAGTTCGAGGTCGGGATCCCAGACCATCATTTCTTCGAGCGGGATTCCCATCGTGTGGCCGGTCCAGCGGCCCAGATGCTGGTCGGGGAAGAACAGGATCTTCGGCCGCTGGGCGAAAGCCCATCCGGCAATCGCTGCCGCGTTCGACGAGGTGCACACGATGCCGCCATGCGCACCGCAGAAGGCCTTCAAATCGGCCGCCGAGTTGATGTAGGTGACCGGTGTGAACTGTTCATCGGCGTCGAGCACGCTGCCAAGTTCGCGCCAGCAGCGTTCGACCTTGGCCAGATTGGCCATGTCGGCCATCGAGCAACCGGCCGCCAGATCGGGCAGGATCGCCTTCTGCTGCGGTTTGGACATGAAGTCGGCGACTTCTGCCATGAAATGGACGCCGCAGAAGACGATGTATTCGGCATCGGTCTGCGAAGCGAGGCGTGAGAGCTTGAGCGAGTCGCCGGTCAGGTCGGCGTACTGATAGACGTCGGAACGTTGGTAGTGGTGGCCGAGGATCACCGCGCGCTCGCCCAGTTTAGCGCGCGCGGTACGAATTCGCTGGTGGCAATCGTCGTCCAGCAGAGCGTTGAAATTCTCGAAATTGATGCGGGCAGTCTTCATTGACATGTCTCTGAGCGTTGCTGCGGTCAAGCAGATGGTGGTGGCAGAAAAGGGTTGCGGAAGGCGTGGCTCAAGCGCTTGCGAGCCAGGGTTCAGTTCGTCCACGGCAGTCCGGCATGGCGCCAGCCGCCGGTCTTGCCGCGCTGCCCGTTGGCATCCTTGTCGCCCTCGAAACCTTCGAGTACGTTGTAGCAGGCGCTGTAACCGGCCTCGTTGGCGAGGCAGGCGGCGTGGTGCGAGCGAACGCCGCTGCGGCAGAGGAACATCACCAGCGACTCCGGGTCGACGCAATGCTTGAGCTGCGCCAGGAAATGGCTGTTGGGTTGATTTGACGGGTAGCTCATCCACTCGATTTCCTCGGCGCGCGGAACGCGCCCGACCCAATCCCATTCGGCTCGGGTGCGCACGTCGACGAGCTTGGCGCCGGGCGCCAATTGCCAGACTTCAAAGGCTTCACGCGGCGTCAGCGCGCCGACGTAAGGTAGGCCGAGTTCTCGCGCGCGCGCCTGGGCAAGGTTCAGAAGGTCGGCGAGTTTTCCCATGGCGTTGAGGTCCTAGTGGAGAGTTCAAAGTATAAATCACTTGCCCGGCACGTGCCGTTTCCTCGGCATATGGAGGTTGAGGCACTGCCGTGGTGCGGCGGTAGGGTGTTGCGCACCATGTCGGTGCGTAAAAATACTCCAGGTCAGCGATAAGGCCTTATGGCACAATACAAAGTTCCCCGCGCATGGATTGGCATGGTTTCTGCTAATTACCGGGAGCACCCTTTTATTGTCGCCGGAAATCACCGGCATCCGCTGAGGAGACTTCGAAAATGGCAAGCCCGCAAGACGTAATCAAGATGGTCAAGGAAAACGACGTCAAGTTCGTCGATTTCCGTTTTACCGATACCCGTGGCAAGGAACAGCACGTCACCGTTCCGGTCAGCGCCTTCGACGAAGGCAAGTTCGAGAATGGTCACGCCTTCGACGGCTCGTCGATTGCCGGCTGGAAGGGGATTCAAGCCTCCGACATGCAGCTGATGCCCGATCCTTCGACCGCCTATATCGACCCCTTCTTCGACGAAACGACGCTGGTTTTGACCTGCGACGTCGTCAATCCGGCCGATGGCAGTGGCTACGATCGCGACCCGCGTTCGATCGCCAAACGCGGCGAAGCCTACCTCAAGTCGACCGGAATCGGTGATACGGCCTTCTTCGGTCCGGAACCCGAATTTTTCATTTTCGATTCGGTCGACTGGAGTGTCGACATGTCGGGTTGCAGCCTGAAGATTTACTCGCAGGAAGCCGCCTGGACCTCGGGCGAGAAGAGCGAGAGCGGCGGCGGCTCGGGTCACCGTCCGACGGTCAAGGGCGGTTATTTCCCCGTTCCGCCGGTCGATAGCCTGCACGACATTCGTTCGGCGATGTGTCTGGCGCTCGAAGCGCTTGGCGTTCCGGTCGAAGTTCATCACCACGAAGTGGCGACCGCCGGCCAATGCGAAATCGGTACGGTGTTCAGCACCCTGGTCAAGCGCGCCGACTGGACGCAGATCCTCAAGTACGTCGTGCATAACGTTGCTCACCAGTACGGCAAGACCGCGACCTTCATGCCGAAACCGATCGTTGGCGACAACGGTTCGGGAATGCACGTGCACCAGTCGATCTGGAAAGATGGCAAGAACCTGTTCGCCGGCAACGGTTACGCCGGCCTCTCCGAACTCGCGCTCTTCTATATTGGCGGCATCATCAAGCACGCCAAGGCGCTCAACGCCATCACCAACCCCGGAACCAACTCGTACAAGCGTCTGGTTCCGCATTACGAAGCGCCGGTCAAGCTCGCTTACTCGGCCAAGAACCGCTCGGCATCGATCCGCATTCCGCACGTCGCTTCCGACAAAGGCCGCCGCATCGAGACCCGCTTCCCGGATCCGATCGCCAACCCGTATCTGTGCTTCACTGCGCTGCTGATGGCCGGTCTCGACGGCATCCAGAACAAGATTCACCCGGGCGATGCGGCCGACAAGAACCTCTACGACCTGCCGCCGGAAGAAGATGCCAAGATCCCGACCGTTTGTGCCAGCCTCGAAGAAGCCTTGGATGCGCTCGACAAGGATCGCGACTTCCTGACCCAGGGCGGTGTCTTCTCGAGCGACTGGATCGACGCTTTCATCACACTCAAGATGGAAGAAGTCAACAAGGTTCGCATGACGACGCACCCGGTCGAATTTGACCTGTACTACAGCTGCTGATCGTTCGTTAGCTTGCAGGCACGAAGGACGGGCTTGCCCGTCCTTTTTTTGTCTACCGTCAGGGGGGTCGTTTGTATTTCCCAGGGCCGTCCCATACACTGGTACCCTGATCAGCCCCAGGATGCTGGCTACCACCAAAGGATAGGAACGCGATGAATTTCCAGCGGCTGTATTTGTTGACCGCCTTGTTGGCCGCGCTGCCGGTTCAGGCCGATGTCATGTATCAGTGCATCGATGAGAGCGGGCACAAATCGTTTTCAAACATCAAGTCGTCGGCCAAAGGGGCCAAGTGTACCGCCATGGATCTGGGCGCGCCGGTCACCGTTCCAGCGCCCAAGGCGACAGCGAAAACGCCGACGCCCTCGACTTTTCCCAAGGTTGACGACAACACGCAGAAGGCGCGCGATACTGATCGTCGGCGCATTCTCGACAGCGAGCTGGCGGCCGAGCAGAAGAATCTCGACGAGGCCAAGAAGGCCCTAGCCGGGCAGGAAGCGATCATTTTGCCCAACGAACGAATGCAGCATGGCGGCATCAGTGGTGGCAAGGTCGAAGAGCGAATTGTGCCCTACCGTGACAAAGTGGCTTTGCACGAGCGCAATATCGAGGCCATCCAGAAAGAAATTGCCAAACTGCGCTGATTCCCAAGTCACCTGAAAAACATGCCTGATACTCCTTACAACCCCTTTGGTGGGCTCGACCTGCTGTCCTCGTCGGTCGTTCTGCTCGACGAGAAATTTGCTATTCGCTACATGAATTCAGCGGCCGAAAATTTGCTGGAAATCAGCAACAAGACCTTTGCCGGGGCTCGCCTGGACAGTGTCGTCGAATTCCCCGGCGCTCTCCAGGAAGCGCTTGATCACGCCTTCACGCAGGGCTGGAGCTATACCGGGCAGAGCATCAGGCTCAAGCGCAACGATGGTGTCGTGCTGCATCTCAACTGTACGGTCAATCCGACCGATTCGCCGCAGGCGCGCCTGCTCGTCGAGTTGTGGCCGATCGACCAGCAGCTCAAGGCGACGCGCGAAGAGCGGCAGATTTCCGATCAACTGGCGAGCCGCGAGCTGATCCGCAATCTGGCGCACGAAATCAAGAACCCGCTCGGCGGGATCCGTGGCGCGGCGCAGTTGCTCGAACACGAACTCAACAACCCGGGTCTGCGCGAATACACCCAGGTCATCATCAAGGAGGCCGACCGCTTGCAGGATTTGATGAAGCGGCTGCTCTCGCCGCATCGTCCGATGCAACCGGCGCCGGTCAATATCCACGAAATACTCGAACGCGTGCGCAGCCTGCTGACCGCCGAGTTCCCGCAAACGTTGACCGTGCGGCGCGATTACGACACCAGCCTGCCCGACTTGATCGGCGATCGCGAGCAACTGATTCAGGCCGTTCTCAATATCGCGCGCAACGCCGCGCAGGCGATCAAGGGGGCGTCCAGCGGCGAACCAGCGAGCGGACAGATTACGCTGCGCACCCGCGTCGACCGCCAGGTCACGCTGGCTAAGCGGCGCCACCGCTTGGCGCTCGAATTGCAGGTGATCGACAACGGGCCGGGGATTCCCGACGACATCCGCGAGCGCATGTTCTACCCGCTGGTCTCGGGCCGCCAGGGCGGCAGCGGTCTCGGCCTGACGCTGGCACAGAGCTTCATTCAGCAGCACCAGGGAACGATCGAATGCGAGAGTCGCCCGGGCTATACCTGCTTCACGATCCGAATGCCACTGATTACGGGGTGATGGCAAGCTATTTGCTAAGGGTTCTCCATACTCTTCATGATGTCTGGTAAAACAATGAAACCTGTCTGGATCGTCGACGACGACAAGTCAATTCGCTGGGTGCTCGAAAAGACCCTGGCCCGTGAGCAGGTGCCGTTCAAGAGCTTTGCCTCGGCCAGCGAAGCGCTGTCGCAACTCGATCTCGGTGCCGAACCGCCGCAGGTGTTGGTCTCGGACATCCGCATGCCCGGCGAGTCGGGGCTCGACCTGCTCAAGCAGGTCAAACAGCGCTTTCCGTCGCTGCCGGTGATCATCATGACCGCCTATTCGGACCTCGACAGCGCGGTCGCTGCTTTCCAGGGCGGCGCTTTCGAGTACCTGCCCAAGCCCTTCGATGTCGACCAGGCGCTCGAACTGATCCGGCGCGCGATCGACGAGAGCGAGCACCAGGTTGGTGCGTCGAGCGAGCCGGGCCTGGTTCCCGAGATCCTCGGCCAGGCGCCGGCGATGCAGGAGGTTTTTCGCGCCATCGGCCGCCTCTCCCAATCCAATGCGACGGTGATGATCACCGGCGAATCGGGATCGGGCAAGGAACTCGTCGCGCGCGCCGTGCATCGGCACAGCCTGCGTTCGGACAAGCCGTTCATCGCCATCAATACCGCGGCTATCCCGAAGGATCTGCTCGAATCCGAGCTCTTTGGCCACGAGCGCGGCGCTTTCACCGGCGCCGCAGCGCAGCGGCGCGGACGCTTCGAACAGGCCGAGGGCGGTACGCTGTTCCTCGACGAGATCGGCGACATGCCGTCCGAATTGCAGACCCGCTTGCTGCGCGTGCTGTCCGACGGCAATTACTACCGCGTCGGCGGTCATTCGCCGATCAAGGCCAACGTCAGGATCATCGCGGCAACGCATCAGAATCTCGAAACACGGGTCAAGGAAGGCCTCTTTCGCGAGGATCTGTTCCACCGCCTCAACGTGATCCGCGTGCGCTTGCCTAGCCTGCGCGAGCGGCGCGAGGATATCCCGATCCTGGCGCGTCATTTCCTGCAAAAGAGCGCGCAGGACCTGGGCGTCGAAGCCAAACGCTTTTCCGACGCGGCGCTCAAGCATCTGGCATCACTCGACTTTCCCGGCAACGTGCGCCAGCTCGAAAATATCTGCCACTGGCTGACGGTGATGGCCCCGGGACAACAGGTCGATCTTGCCGACCTGCCTCCCGAACTGCGCGACACGCCGCCGCTGGCCACCGCGTCCGACTGGGAGAGCGGGCTGGCGCTCGAAGTCGATCGTCTGCTGGCTGGCAGTAACGGCCAGGTCCACCAGAAGCTTACCGACAGCTTCGAGCGGGTGCTGATTGCGCGGGCGCTGGTCCATACCGGAGGGCGGCGGATCGAAGCGGCGCAGGCGCTGGGGATCGGCCGTAACACGATCACGCGCAAGATCCAGGATCTGGGTCTGGACGGCGGACGCCACAACGATCCGGAGCAAGCGGCCTGATAATCAGTGATAATGCCGGCTTCGAACGAAGCCGACGCTATGACTGATTCCTCTTCTCCCCTGCTGATCGAACCCTTCCGCTTGTCCGCGCTGCTCGGCGTGGCGCGTGGGCGCTTCGATGTCGACTCGCTCGCCGAGTGCACATCGACCAGCACGCTGCTGCTCGAACGCGCCGCTTGCGGCGCGCCGTCGGGGAGCGTCATCGTCGCCGACCGGCAGAGCGCCGGGCGCGGTAGCCGTGGACGCCACTGGCTGGCGAGCCCGCAGGCAAGCCTGACCTTTTCCGTGCTGTGGCGTTTCGACGGCGGCCTCGAACGCTTGGCCGGACTCTCGTTGGCGGTCGGGCTCGCTGTCGTACGCGCGCTCGAAAGCTGCGGCGCGGCGGGAGTTGCACTGAAGTGGCCGAACGATGTGCTGCACGACAACGCCAAGCTGGTTGGCATTCTCGTCGAGTTGCAGAGCAACCCGCAGAGCGTCACCGACAGCGCGCTGGCGGTGGTCGGCATCGGCATCAATCTGACGCTACCGGATGGCGAGGTTGAGCGCGATGGCGTCGCTTTGCCCGTTGCGGCGCTCGCCAACGCGCTGGCCGAGCTGCCCGACCGTCATTTTCTGTTTGCCCGGCTGCTGATCGAACTGGCGCAGGTTTTCGACGATTTTTCTGCAGCTGGCTTTGCCGTGCTGCGCGAAGACTGGCAGGCGCGTCACGCCTGGCAGGATAGGCCGGTGCGCCTGCTACGCGACGGTCGTGTGGTGATGACCGGGGTTTGCCGCGGTGCCGATGTCGACGGCGCCTTGCTGGTGCAGACGGCAACCGGGCTCGAACGCTGTCTGTCTGGCGACCTCACGCTGCGCGCCTTATGATCGCCATTGACGCCGGCAACACGCGCATCAAGTGGGGTATCCACGACGGCGCCGCTTGGCTGGAGCAGGGCGCGCTACCGACCGGCGAAGTCTCGCAATTGGCCGAAGTGTCGGCCGGCTGGCCTGACAATTCGCGGGTGGTCGCCTGCAACGTCGCCGGCGAGGCGGTGGGAGCGACGATCAGCGCGGCACTGACGAGTCGCTTCGGCGCGCCGTGCTGGCTGCGTTCGAGTGCGCAATGCTGCGGCGTACGCAACGCTTATGAGCAACCCGAACGGCTTGGCGCCGATCGCTGGGCGGCGCTGATCGGCGCTCGCGCGCAGACGATCAGCGCCTGCCTGGTGGTCTGCGTCGGTACGGCAACGACCGTCGACTGGCTCGCCGCCGACGGCGAGTTTCGCGGCGGTTTGATCCTGCCCGGCGTCGACCTGATGCGCGCTTCGTTGGCGCGCAATACGGCGCAACTGCCGCTCGCCGAAGGCGAGTTCCGCTGCGCACCGCGCAACACCAATGACGCCATCGTCAGCGGCTGCCTGCACGCCCAGCTCGGCGCGATCGAACGCATGTATGCCAAGCTCGCCGCCGAACCCGGCGCGCTCTGTCTGCTCACCGGCGGCGCGGCGCCGAGCCTGGTGCCGCACTTGAGGATCCCGTTCCTGCAGGTCGAGAATCTGATTCTCGATGGCCTGGTGCGCTTCGGCGCCGCGCCATAATCTGACACCGTGCGGCGGCGTTCAAGTGCTGCCTGCTGCATCAGCATCCGGCCGCGGCTATACTTGCACCTTTCCGATTAATCACAGGCCTGGAACTTCAATGGAATCGCTTCGCTTCGTGCTGCCCCAATCCGAAATTCCGACGCACTGGTACAACGTCGTCGCCGACATGCCCAATGCGCCGCTGCCGCCGCTCGGCGCTGACGGTAAGCCGGCGACGCCGGAGCAGATGAGCGCGATCTTCCCGATGGCGATCCTCGAACAGGAGATGTCGGCCGAGCGCTGGATTCCAATTCCGCAGGAGGTGCGCGAAATCTATCGACTGTGGCGCCCGTCGCCGCTGGTTCGCGCCGCTCGGCTCGAAGCGATGCTCGGCACTCCGGCGAAGATCTACTACAAGAACGAAGGCGTCTCGCCGGCCGGTTCGCACAAGCCCAACACCGCGATCGCTCAGGCCTACTACAACAAGCAGGCGGGGATCAAACGCATCACCACCGAAACCGGCGCCGGGCAATGGGGGTGTTCGATGGCGCTGGCCGGGCAGATGTTCGGTCTCGAAGTGCGCGTCTACATGGTCAAGGTCAGCTACGGCCAGAAGCCCTACCGCCGTTCGATGATGCAGACCTGGGGCGCCGAGGTGTTCGCCAGTCCGTCAAATATGACGCAGTCGGGCCGTGACGCGCTGGCCGCCGACGCCGACAACCAGGGTTCGCTCGGCCTGGCGATCTCCGAGGCGGTCGAGGAAGCGGCTTCGCGCTCCGACACCAACTACGCGCTCGGCTCGGTGCTCAACCACGTCGCCTTGCACCAGACGATCATTGGCCAGGAGGCCAAGAAACAGTTCGAACTGGCCGGCGACTGGCCCGACGTCGTCTTCGCCCCGTGTGGCGGCGGCTCGTCGTTCGCCGGAATCGCCTTCCCGTTCATCGCCGACAACGCCGCTGGCGGGCGTCACGGAAAGCCGGTGCGGCTGGTCGCCGTCGAGCCGAGTTCGTGCCCGTCGCTGACCCGTGGCGATTACGCCTACGACTTTGGCGACTCGTCGGGTTTCACGCCGATGATGAAGATGTTCACGCTCGGCCACGACTTCATGCCGCCCGGAATCCATGCCGGTGGTCTGCGCTATCACGGCGCGTCGCCGCTGGTTTCGCAGCTCTACCATGAAGGCCTGATCGAGGCGGTGTCGGTTCCCCAGCTCGCCACCTTCGAGGCCGGCGTCATGTTCTCGCACGCCGAAGGGATCATCCCGGCGCCGGAGTCGAACCACGCGATCCGCGCCGGAATCGACGAAGCCTTGCGCTGCAAGGAAAGCGGCGAAGCCAAGACGATTCTGATCAACGTCACCGGGCACGGCCACTTCGACATGGGTTCGTACGATCGCTATTTCGCCGGCGAGCTTGAAGACTTCGATTATCCTGAAGCGGCGATCAAGGAATCGCTGCGCCACTTGCCCAAGGTCGGCTGAGGCCACGATGCGCGCTCTGGTTTTCCTGCTGATCCTGGCCAATTTGCTGTTCCTGGCGTGGACTCAGGGCTATTTCGGTTCGTCTTCCGACCCCGATGCCTTTCGCCTGCAACAGCAATTGCTCGCCGATCAGATCAAGGTGGTGGCGCGCGACGAAGCGCCGGCGGAAAGCGTCAAGGTTGAAAAGCCGGTGAAAGCCGAAGAAAAGAAGGTGCTTGAGCAGTGCCTGTCGCTCGCTGATCTGCCGGTCGCCGACAGCGAGCGGGTCGAAAGCCTGCTGGCCGAGAAGTGGCCTGCGTTCAAGGCACAGCGAACGACGAGCGAGGGCAGCGTCAGCTATTGGGTTTATATCCCCGCGCTGGCGAACAAACAGGACGCAGACAACAAGGTTGCCGAGCTCAAAAGATTGCGCGTCCCTGAATTTTTCATCGTGCAGGAGAGTGGGCCGTACAAATGGGCCATTTCGCTCGGGCTGTTTTCGACCAAGGAGGCCGCGGCGGCGCGCCTCGACGCGCTGCGCAATCAGGGCGTCAAATCGGCCCGGGTTGGCGAGCGCAACGCCAAACCGGCGACCGTCCAGCTCGAGATCAGCGGGCCGGAAACGCAGATTGATCCGTTGCGCAAGGCGATCATCGACCTGCTGCCGGAAGGCCGGCTGCTTGCCTGCAAGAAGCCGGCGATGCCGTGAGCCTGATCGTTGGTCTGACCGGCGGCATCGGCAGCGGCAAGAGTACGGTCGCCGATCTGTTGGCCGCGCGCGGCGCCGCGGTGGTCGATACCGACGTCATTGCGCACGAGTTGACCGGCGTCAAGGGCGCCGCCATGAGCCAGATCGCTGCCGCTTTTGGCTCTTCCGTGGTCCGTGATGACGGCGCTCTGGATCGTGTCGCGATGCGCCGCCTGGTCTTTTCCGATGCGCAAGCCAAAAGCCGCATCGAGGCCATTCTTCATCCGCTGATCCGGCGCGAGAGCGAAGCGCGCTGTCAGTTGGCGGCGGCCGCGCCTTACGTGCTGTTGGTCGTTCCCTTGCTCGTCGAATCGGGCACGTATCGCCAGCGTGTCGACCGGATTCTGCTCGTCGATTGCGACGAAGCGACGCAGCTTGCGCGTGTCATCGCGCGCAGTGGCCTTTCACCAGAGGAAGCGCAGGCGATCATGGCGACCCAAGCGTCGCGCACCGAAAGATTGGCGGTCGCCGACGATGTCGTGTTCAATGGCGGAACGCGCGACGACTTGAATGCCCATCTGGCGGCGCTGCATCGGCGCTATCTTGAACTTGCGGCGCAGGCCGTGAAAGCGCATATTACTTAATGCAGACTGTTGAGGTTTTGCTGCAAATGCCTCAGAATAATGACAAATTCCCGTTTTTTTACCTGGCGACGGCGTGATTACATACGAATACCCCTTCAACGAGCGCATCCGCACCTTGCTGCGCCTTGAGGATTTGTTCGACAAGGCGAGCTACTTTCTTGAGCAGCAGGGCTCGCGCGAACATCACGCCGTTCTGCTGGCGCTGTTCGAAATTCTCGAAGTGGCCGGTCGCGCCGACCTCAAGATGGACCTGATCCAGGAGCTCGAACGTCAGCGGCAATCGCTGCTCATCTTTCGCAATAATCCGGACATTTCCGAAGAGGCCTTGTCCGGCGCGCTCTACGAAATCGAGCAGTGCTCGGCAGCGCTGCTCGGCATGACCGGAAAAATTGGCCAGTTCCTGCGCGAGAACGACTGGTTGATGGGGATCAAGAGCCGTGCCGTGATTCCGGGCGGCGTCTGCGAATTCGATTTGCCTTCGTATCACTATTGGCAGCACCAGGACCCCGAGGCGCGTCGCGCAGCGCTGCTCGACTGGCTCAAGCCGTTCATGCCGCTGCGTAGCGGCCTGGCGATCGTGCTGCGGCTATTGCGCGCCAGCGGGCGTTCGGAACATCAGGTCGCCGAAGGCGGGGCTTTTCAGATGATGCTCGGCGGCAGCGCGGCGCAGATGGTTCGCGTCTCGCTCAAGCCGCAGATCGCTTACGTTCCGGAAATCAGTGCCAACAAGTACGCGCTCAATATCCGCTTTACCTGTCCCGACTACGACCATCGACCGCGCCACGCCGAGACCGACGTCGAGTTCGACATGGTCTTCTGCAATCTGTAGCAACGTTTCAGGACGTTCCACAACGTCGCGCATATCCCAAAAAACCCCCGCCGTTGCGGGGTTTGTTGTTTCTGGACGTTGCTGGACGTATCATGACAGCGCGCCTTTGTTGAGTAGCTACGTGAGTAGCTAGAGCATTCCAAGCGGATAAAATGGAATTAGCTACTCACGGCGCCCGCTATACCGCCTAAATTCAGGCGTGCAGCGATTCGCCAGGGAGGTGTCATGGGAAAGCTCGCGGAAGTTCAAATAGGCCACTGGGCCAATGCCGGTGCGTCGGTCGCCAAATCAGACGGCGACGGCTTGACCTTCACCATGAGTGCCAAGCAAGCCGCCAGCAAGGCCGGAACCTGGGTGCTGCGCTACCGCGTACCAGGTGCGAAATCGCAGAAGGAATACAAGGTTGGCAGCTATCCCGATATGTCCCTGGCGGCGGCTCGCAAGGATGCGGCCGTTCTGCGTGTCCGCGTGCAGCAGGGCGAAGACCTGGCGATAGAGAAGCGGCGGGAGGTCCATAAAAAGGCGCGGGCCTGGACCATGCAGGCCCTGGCGGATGACTACCTGGCGAAGATCGCCGGCCGGCTGGCTGAATCAACTATCTCCCAGCGCCGGCAGCAGCTCAGGGACCACGTTACCAAGAAGATCGGCGGCATGTTGGTGCAGGACGTGACGACGGCCGAGGTTATCGATATCGCCGAGGCGGCGGCCGCCAAGTCGTTGCACGTTGCGCGCCTGGTGCTCAGCGTCATGCATGAGGTTTTCTCTCACGGGATAGCCCGGCACGTGATTGAGGCGGACCCGTCTGTCCACGTCAAGGCAAAGTCAGTGATCGGCCCCCGTCCTGTGAATCGAACCCGGCTCATGCTCACCGAACCCGAACTGCGCGCCATGCTGCCCGCCCTGCATACCATCGGGCGAAGCAATGAGCTGGCCGTCAAGGTCCTGCTGACGACTTGCACCCGGATTGCCGAGCTGGTCGAGGCCAAATGGGAAGAGATCGACATAGAGCGCCGCGAGTGGACGATTCCGCCCGAACGCTCCAAGAACAAAAAGCGCTTCGTTATACCGATTACCGATGCCGTCGCCGGGTGGCTTGGCGAACTGAAGACGATCGCTTTCGGTTCCGCCTACGTCATGCCGATACGCAAGCGGCTCGCCGGGGTGGAAGGTGACAAGCCGATGGAATCAACCAGTCTGAACGCGGCAATCAACCGTCTATGCAAAAGCCTGGGCGACAAGTGCCGGCGATTCACTCCCCACGATCTGCGCTCGACCGGCCGCAGTCACTTGGGAGCGATGGGCGTTGATCTGCTGATCGCCGAGCGCTGCCTTAATCACTCGCTGGGCGGACTGGTCGCGATCTACGATCAACACGACTACCTGACAGAGCGACGCAAGGCGCTCGACCTTCTGTCCGGTTTTGTCCTGGCGTGCGAGTCGGGGCAGGATTGGAATGTCATACCGTTCCGGCGCGCCGTCGCGTGAGTTTTTGCGGCCCGATTTTTCCCGTGCTTTACCCTTCCATTGATTTTTTGGTGGGACAACTGGGACACTTGCAAAAAAGCCGCTGTAATCCTTGCCGTTACTGGCCGCAGCCTGTCCCACTCGTGGTGGGACACTTGCCAGTTTTCATTGGGACATGGTGGGACACTTTGTCCCACTTGCGCCGCCCTGCGCTGTCCTGCGAACGAACGCACGCGCGCCCGCTTGTCCCGGTATGGGTGATTTTTCGCGCGAAGTTTTACCCACCTGCCGGATATTTCGGACGGTTTTTAACTGTTGTTTTGGCGCGTGCATACGTCTGCACATTCGCTCTGGTGGCGATGGTCGACGGTTCTCCGATTCCCAACTGATCGTGGCCGGCGCCATCCTGGCACCGCGCAACGTGATCGAGAGAGGCTACGGGTTGCCCTACGAACAAAGTAATTGCGATCGCTTGCCCCGACAGATGATTTTTGGTGCGAAGCTTTAACTTACTGCCTGGAATAGGCTTGATGAAGATTTGTAATAAATGGGGTAGAGGAAGAGAAAAATGATTGGAATATTGCCAACGGGAACGCTCATCGATGCTGAGATAAGCGCAGTTATTTACCAAGGTCTCTCCGTAAGGCTGCCTGATGGCCGAATCGGTAAGCTAGCAATTCTCGATGATTCTGACCAGATTATCGACGCCACACCAAATGTCGCGCGTGAAGCCTGGAACGTGGCGATCGAATGCTACAAAAACTACTTGGTCGGCGAGGGGCACATGCGGGTTCGCTCAGGACCTTTGCCCGGGCTGGACAGCATGTTGGACTTTTCCGGGTCTAGCGCGCAGTCATAGCGGATATCGTCCTGGCCAAGCCCGCCAGGCCCGAGCCGCCGCGTCTTGATCTGGCCGCACCTGGTGAGCTGCACGGCGCCGCCGTAGCCCTGGTGATTCGCCTCCGTGGTGCCCGATCTGACCGCCGATCGCCAGCGGATCGCGGCCGGCGCCGGCCTGGCCGTGGCCACCAGGCACGAGCCGCCGCGCCTTGAGCTGATCGCACCTGGCGAGCTGCCCGGCGTCGCTGTGGCCGTGGTGTCCGCGCTGCTGCGCCTCTTGTGCGCGATGTTCCTGAAACGTCCCTATTGACAATGCGCCCTATCGTTGGCAATGTTGCCAACATGAAAGCGGTTTTGATCTACCGGATGGATCAGGAATTCGACGACGGGACGCGGGCGGTCGGTGTGATATGGCGCGTCCCGTCGCCGGTCGATCCTGCTGTGCATGAGTTCAAATACCGCTTGGTTTATCTGGTCGATGGGCGGCGTGTCGTCGGTTTCGACAATGAGCGAGGCAAGGGCGACCACAAGCACTTTGGCGATAACGAGTTGCCATATCAATTCGTCTCGCCGTCGCGGCTGGTCGATGACTTTATCAGTGAGGTGGAACGATGGAACGCGTATTGAAAATCACGATTGGCGATGACTGGAAAGCCACGCTAAGGGCCGGGATTGCGCGTGCGATGGAATCCGGAGAGTACGCTGGCGAGTCGATCAATTTCGAGTCTCCGGCCGCGTTCTTCTCAAGGCTGAGCGACAAACGGTGGCAGCTCGTCAATGCACTGCAAGGTGCCGGAGAAGTCGGCGTGCGTGAGCTGTCGCGGCGCGTCGGGCGTGACGTTAAGCGCGTCCATGAGGACGCGGCGGCGCTGGTCGATCTTGGCTTGTTCGAGAAAACCCCGCGCGGCGCCCTGCTTTGCCCGTACGCCGACATTCATGTCGACATGCATTTACGGCGCGCGGCGTAGCACGCGATGAGCGAGAGTGATTTTTCTGCCTGGGCGAAATCCGCCAAGAAAAATATAGCGCGCTGCAGTAGTTTCTGTGGATTCGAGCCGTTTAACGGCTGGCAGGATAGGTGGTCGTTCGATCCGGAATGGGGTGCCGAAGAAGCGCTTCTTGAGCAACTTAGATGGCACCGCGAAGGGCGACCGGATGGCCGTGCACGAGGGCCATTTAATGCGTGGTCTTCTGCAAGTCAGTTGAAGGAATGCAAGGAGCGTTTTAATAAAGGGGAGAAACAGGCTGTTCTAGATGGTGTCTACCTTTGTATGCTCGATGATTTGCCTGTTCCGGACTGGCTTTCTATTGCGTTCATGAACGCCTACCACTCAGTAACGCAACATGAGAAGAAGGGATGGAACGAAGTTTTTGGCTCCGCGCACAGGAAGGGCACCAATCTTGCGGCGCGCCGAAAGCGGCTTGAGCTGGCGCCGCAGCTGTTCATGCTGGCTGCCGAGGTTTTGCTATCCCATCCAGAAACGGCAATAGACGACGGTTTTTATGAGAATGTGGGCAAGGAATTTAACATCGGAAAGTCGCTTGCGGGAGAGTACATATCCGCTTACAGCAAGTCGATCGGGAAGGATATTAAGGATTTTAGACCGCAGCCGGAATGATCGGCGAAACTGCGGTAGTCCCGGACCGTAGATTGATTGCCGCAAAGTTGTAGATTTTTGCGGCAATACTTGAGCTTAGCGACGCTCTTTAATTGGCGCACGTCCTGCCGGCCATGGCGGGACGTTTCAGGCCGGGCCGGCCTGGATTCTTTCACTCAAGAAAGGACGCGCCGAACATGATCGAAACAGGAAGTCTATCGCCCTCATCGCGGGCCGCCGCACTCGAAAAAATTCCGGCAGCCGCGCACCGTATGGGCTGCTCTACCTCGCAAGCCTATCGAGAAATAAAATCCGGCCGCCTTGGCCCGCTGGTCAAGCTGGGCATCCGTGCGTCGGCCGTTCCTGCCGAGTCCGTCGATACGTGGATTGCTACGCGCATCGCCGAAGCACGGGCGGCGCAGCAATGAGCCTGACGATAAGTCTCTTTAAGCCGGTTTCCATCGGCAAAAAAACGATTACAGAACTTACTCTGCGCGATATTTCCGGCGCTGATGCTCTTGATCTTGGGCTTCCCCACTTACTGGTATCAACAGAAGACATAAAGGTAGTTGGAATCGAGTTCCGTCCAAAGGTCTTAATTTCGTACGTATCTCGCCTATCAGGAATTCCGAAAGAGGCTGTAAAGCTTTTGGCCATGCGTGATCTGTCAAAGTGCCAAGAGCATATCTATGGGTTTTTCAGAAATATTCACGAGGATATCGACCATGGCTAATGACTGGCAACTGAAGGCCGTATTGTCGGCCAACGCCGAGAGCATGTTGCGGACGCTCAAGTTCGTCAATCAGGCGACGAAAACGACGCGCAAATACCTGATGGACGTCGGCAGCAGCGCGACCAATCTAGCCGGTCGTGCCGGCCTACCGTTGGGGCTGATCAGCGGCGCCTTGGGGGCGCTGTCGGTCGCCGGAATCAAGGCGGCCGCCACGTCGTTTGCCGAACTCGGCGATCAGGTCGTTAAGTCGGCCCAACGGATCGGCGTGACGACAGGCGAATACCAGCGGCTCAAGTATGCGGCCGGGCAGAGCGGCGTCTCGGTCGAGGGGCTTGGCTTGTCGATGGGGCGGCTCAACAAAGGTGTTGCACTGGCGGCGGCGGGCGGGAACAAGGAGTTGGCAAAGGTATTCAATCGAGCTGGGATTGCAATGCGCGATGCCAAAGGCCATTTAAGGTCCGCCGCCGATCTGCTACCCGAAGTCGCACAGATGTTCGTTAAAAATAAGGGCGCTGCAGTTCAGGCTCGCATAGGAACGACGATTTTTGGCAAGGGTTGGCAGGAACTCGCGCCTCTGTTGCAGGGCGGTGCGGAAGGAATCGATCTACTGAACAAACGGTACGAGGAACTTGGACTCGCTGTCGGCGAAAAGGCGCTCAAGTCCGGCGAGGAATTCGGGGACAAACTGGAAGACCTGGATATGGTCGTCAAGTCGTATGGAAACACGATCGCAGCGGAGCTTGTTCCGGAGTTTAATAAATCGCTGGAAAGCACGATCAAGTGGGCCGTCGCCAACCGCGCCCTCATTGTGGTGCCCGTCGCCAAGTTCATTGCCAATATGGCTGACCAATTAAAGAGTGTCGATTGGACCAATGTCGTCAAAGGCGTCGGTAACTTTGTGGTTGGCATCAAGGACTTTATCGGCTGGATCGGCGGCGCCAAAAACGCGCTGATCGGCCTGGCGGTCATTATGAACGCGCAGACGATCGTGGCGCTCATCGGCCTGGTCGCCTCACTCGGCCGCGCGGCTTTCGCCTTCTTGGCTATGGGGGTACAGGCTTATATCGCGGGCAATGCGTCGCTGCTCTCGATGGTCCGTGTCGCTGCAGTCGCGCTCTTTACGGCCGGGCCGCTCGGCGTGCTGGGCGCGGCCTTCGCGTGGATGGGCAGTATAGCCTCCGCCTCAGGTGGTTTGCTGAGTGGCGCCATGGGGCTGGCGACTATGGCCGTTCGCGGCCTGGGCGCCGCGCTGATGGCCAATCCGCTCGGCATCATTATCGGCATCGCGACGGCGGCGTATCTGATCTACAAGAACTGGGACACGCTCAAGGGCTGGTTTTCGAGTTTCTTTGACTGGGTCGGCGAGAAGTTCCAGAAATTCCTGGGCTGGGCGAAGAGCCTGGCGGGGATCGTCGGCGTGATCTTCGGCGGTGACGGTAGTGGCGATGGAGCTTCTGGAAATGGCGCCGGTGGATCTTCCAGGGGGGGGCGGCCGTTTTCTTACGACGGTGCTTTTGCGGCAGAGAACGGCGCGCGCCCGAATATTGGCGATAGTGCCATGCAGTATTTCGGAGGCGCTCGCCCGCCGCTGACCGGCAATACTCAGCAACAGGTTGGCGGGAAATTCACCTTCGATTTTCAAAATGCACCACCCGGGATGCGCGTCGCTGGAATCGAGACAAAAGGTAATACCGACGTCGACATGAGCGTTGGCACTCGTAGTTACGCGCTGGATTGACATGTCAGTTCGATAGAAAGAGGGCCAAAAGTCCTCGCAATGAAGCCGTAGCCTCATTCACAAATCATCAGGAGTTTTACAGACATGACCAGCAACAATCTACCAGTAGCCAGCACGGTATCAAGCTTGGAAAAAATCCCCGCGGCTGCGTTCCGTATGGGCTGCTCAACTTCGCAAACCTACCGGGAAATCAAAGCTGGCCGCCTTGGCCCGTTGGTCAAGTTGGGCGTCCGTGCTTCGGCCGTCCCTGCCGAGTCCGTTGATGCCTGGATCGCCGCCCGCATTGCCGAGGCGACGAAAGGCGGTGCGCAATGAAGGCCGCGCCGCATCCGTGTGGAAACAAGGCGCGGCGGGAAGCCGCTCTTAAAGCCTGCTGTCTGGCCAGCATCTGGGCGCACCAGCAGGAAAGCCGGCGCGTCGAATTCGATCTGGAAAACCTGCCGCAAGAGCTTCGTCTTTCGGTGGCGGCGCTGATGCACGCGGCACTATCCCACTACCTTTGCCCACCCTGGGGAAAGTCTGCTGAAGTAATGCTATGGTCAGGGCATGTGTGGGCGCTGACTCCCTGGTCAGATGGCCGCCTACACATCGCGATGAACCATGGTGCCGTCGGGCTCCTGACGCCGCATTGCCCTTTACTATCTGGGCGACTCGCGGGGTTGTACCAATGAGCGCGCCGAAGAAAACGCGCCGCCAGGTGGCCGATGACAAGATGCGCCGGGTTGCTGTTGACGCCTGCATAGCCGCCGAAGCCGCCCACGACGGAAATCGCCCATTCAGCATCAACGCGCTGCCTGACGAGCAATGCCGGGCGGCGCATGCTTTGCTCTATGCGGCCATCGCGCACTACCTCTACGCACCACGCACCCGCCCGCCGAAAACCCTGTACTGGCAGGGGCGGCGCTGGTACTTTATGGACGCTGGCCGGGGGCGCCTCGAAGTGTCGGCGTATCCTGGCTGTCCCGGCATCGTCTCGATGCCTGGCGCCTTGCTGTGAGCGATGGCGCAATGAAATCCTTGACCCGCCCACAGTCCTGCGGCGATACTGGCCGCTCTCTCAGAAACGTAAGCAGCACCCCGGCGCCTTTGCTGCGAAGCCGGTTTTTTTGTACCCCTCATTCCGCCCGCCGTGCGTCCGCACGTCGCGCCCGGTCAATGGGGGTGTCGGGTATCCGCAAGGACCCGGTCGCGCTTACGTGCGATGAGAGCACCCCCACCCCTTTTCGGGTGGTTTCCAATCTCAAAAACGTAGGAGGCATCATGCCTAACACCACCAACGGCGCTGCCGCGCCGATCCGCGCGACTCACGCGCATGACTTCTTTTCCTGCAACTCCGAAGGCGATTGCCTTTTCAGCGTGCGCGCCGGCATCCCTGCCGGGGACGCACTCGAAATGGCGTCATGTTTTCTCGACGTGGCGCGCTCGGCCGTGCGCCAGCTCAGCGATGAAAGTGCCGGTGATTCGTCCGACGACGGCAATTCGTCCTATGCCGCCGACCACCTGATTACTCTGGCGAAAGCGCTGATCGACGCGCTGTCGACCGGCGCGCAGCGCCAAGGAGGTGCCGTATGAATGCGCCCATGGACTATGCACCGCACTTATTGGCGACGCTCAAGGACGCCTTTGGCGAATATCCCGATGATGTTCTGTTGCAGATGCGCATTGCGGTCGATACGTTCGACCAACTCGATGCGCTGTTTCCTTCGATCAAGGCCGCACTTGAGTGCGCCGACCGGCCGCGCGATCAGGCGATTCGACTTGCCAGCGTTGGCGCATACCTGGCGTCAGACGTTGCTGACCTGGTTGGCTACGCGCGCGACATATACCGCGATTGCCTGCTTTCGAACGGCATCGAATGCACGGAGGGGGGGCGATAATGAAAACCCTTCGAGTCGATGACAAGCCCGGCGAGGACACTCGCTATCTCGTTCGATCGGTCTTGCTGTTCATGACCGAGGCATTCGACGCGTTGGAGCGGAATGACGAACCGCACATGGCAGGCACAATGAACGGCGCAGCGAGAATTCTCGACCTGTGCGCCGACGCCTTGAAGGAACCCGACGAACCTGCAGGGGCCGCGGATGGCGAATAACTCCCTGTTCAAGCCGGTTGCCGCTGCCGCCCTGGCCCGCTTTGATACAGTCATGGATTGGCTGGGGTTGGCCGGCGGCAAAGACTCCGGCCGCGAATACCTGCCGCTCAATCCAAAGCGTGACGACCACAAGCCGGGGTCGCTCTCGATCCACCGCGACAAAGGCGCCTGGATGGAGGGCGCGACCGGCGACAAGGGCGGCGATCTGGTGAGCCTGGCCGCTTATCTGTGGGACTGTAGCAACGGCGACGCCGCCGAGCGCCTGGGCAAGCAATTGGGCGTCGCCATGCCGGACCGGCCGCAACGCGCCAAGCGCGGCGCAAGCGGGGTAGGTGATCTGTCTCAATCGGTCGGGCCGAAAAAGCCCTACAGCGCCCCGCCTAAACCAACCGTAACCACCAGTGCCGATGACGGCGAGTGCATCATGCCGGTCCCTCACGACGCGCCGCAACCGCCCGCGCTGCACCCGCGCCACGGCCTGCCGGCCGCGCGTTGGGTCTATGTCGATTCGTCTGGTGCGGTGATGTTCCACCACTGCCGCTTCGAGCCGGCCGGCGAGCGCAAGCAGTTTGCCCCGTTGTCCCTGTGGAGGATGCCGGGCGGGCGCATGGTGTGGAAGTGGAAGGCGCCAAGCGAGCCGCGCCCGCTGCTGGGGCTGGATCGCCTGGCGGCGCTGCCTGATGCGGTGGTTGTCGTCACAGAGGGTGAGAAGGCTCGCGACGCGGCGGCGCTGCTGCTGCCCGCTGCGGTAATAATCGCCTGGCAGGGGGGCGCCAATGCCGTCGATAAAGCCGATTGGTCACCGCTGGCGGGTCGCGTAGTGTGGCTGTGGGAAGACGCTGACGAGGCCGGCGCCAAGGCCATGCAGAAGGCCGCCAAGCGTCTGGGCGACGTTGGTGCGGCCGAGGTGTGCCACGTCAATCTACCCGCCCTGGCGCGTGTCGCCAGTGAGAACGATGGCGTTCCGGTGCTGCTGCCCGGCGATCCGTTGGCCGAGGGCGATGATGCCGCCGACTTGGTAGGGCGCGGCTGGCGCGCCGAGCACGTTGCCTTGCTGGTCGATGACGGCGAGTTCCTGCACGCTGCGTCAGCGGCCAACGAAGTAGCGCCGGCAGAAGTACATACGTCTGCACCACCGTCAGGCGCGGCCGACGGGGTGGGTAAAGAACCCTTCGCCGCAGACGACACGCCGCGCCGTGGCTTTCGTCTTGATGACAAAGGCGTTTATTTTGTCGACGTGAAAGACGGCGTGCAGGCGCCGCCACGCTGGATATGTGCGCCCCTTGATATTCACGCTAGCGTGCGCGATCCGCATAACTGCGGCTGGGGGTTGCTGGTCGGTTTCGAGGACCCGGACGGACGGCCGCACCGTGAAATCATCCCGGCGCGGTCATTCAATGGTGAAGGGCTGGAAGCGTCTGGCCTGCTGCTCGATCGCGGTTTGCGCATCTCGCCGAAGGGGCGCCCGTTGTTGCTCGAATACCTGCAAACCTCGCGGCCGAGGAAGCGCGCCCGGCATACGACGCGCACCGGCTGGCACGATGCCGACGAGAAAGCCGCCTTCGTGCTGCCCGATCGGGCCTTTGGGCGAGGCGGCGAAGAGTGGATCTTCGAGGGTGAATCGCCGGCCGGGAATACCTATCGGTCGAAAGGAACGCTTGCCCAGTGGCGTAACGAGGTGGCGTGCCGCTGCGCCGGTAATTCCCGCCTGGTGCTCGCGGTGTCGATTGCCTTCGCCTCGCCGCTGCTCTACCTGGCCGGCGCCGAGTCGGGCGGGTTTCACCTGCGCAGCAATTCGAGCGACGGCAAGACGACGGCGTTACGCGTCGCCGGCAGTGTTTGCGGCGGGCATGACTACATGCAGCGCTGGCGGGCCACAAGCAACGGCCTTGAGGCGCTGGCGATGCAGCACTGTGACGCGCCCTTGCTGCTCGATGAGCTGGCCCAACTCGACCCGCGCGAGGCCGGCGAGGTCGCCTACATGCTGGCGAACGGCAGCGGAAAAACGCGCGCCGGTCGAACGGGCGGAATGCGGGCGCGTTCCGACTGGCGCCTGCTGTTCCTGTCGGCTGGTGAAATTGGCTTGGCGCAGCACATGGCCGAAGTCGGCAAGCAGGCCAAGGCCGGGCAGGAATTGCGCCTCGCTGAAATCCCTGCCGATGCCGGCGCCGGCCTGGGGCTGTTCGAGAACCTGCACGGTGCGACCGGGGGCGCCGAGTTTGCCAAGGCGCTCAACGAAGCTACGCGCAAGCACCACGGCAGTGCCTGGCCGGCGTATCTCGACCGCCTAGTGTCAGAGCCGCCGGAAGCGATCACCAACGCCGTGCAGGCCGGATTGCGTGCATTCGATAAGCGCTATCTATCCGGCGACGCCAGCGGCCAGGCGCGGCGGGTCGCTGGGCGTTTTGCTCTGGTTGGCGTCGGTGGCGAACTAGCAACCGATTGGGGAATCACCGGCTGGGATGCGGGTGAGGCAATGAAAGCGGCCGGCGTGTGCTTTGCCGCTTGGCTGACCAATCGCGGCGGCGAGGGCAATCAGGAAGTACGCGCCATGCTGGGGCAGGTGCGGGAGTTCCTGCGGCGTTACGGTGAGTCGGCCTTTACCGATTGGGAACGCCCGAGCATGAAGGATTCTCATGCTCCTGTACGTTCCGACCGGGCGGGCTGGCGGCGGCATGACGAGACGAAGGACGAGGTGCACTACTTTGTCTCGAATGAAGCATTCCGCAGTCGGCTATGCAAGGGCTTCGATCCGGGCGCGGTCGGCCGGCTGCTGATCGCCAAGGGATACGCCGAAAGCGGAACCGAAGCGGTACGGCCGTGGCTCGTCAAACCGAGTATTCCGGGCGAGGGGCGACCGCGCGTGGCGCATATTCTCCCGTCATTGTTCGAGTCCGACGATGATTGATTTCGACGCCCTTGTTGCAAAAAGTGTGGGACAAGTGGGACAGATGGCCGAAAGTGTCCCACCTGTCCCAGTGAAAACGGCAAGTGTCCCACTACAAGTGGGACAGGCTGAGGCCAGTAATAGCAAGGATTACAGAGGTTTTTTTGCTAGTGTCCCAGTTGTCCCACCAAAAAATCAATGGACGGGTAATGACACAGAAAAAATCGCCGGGGCGGGCGGTGCGCCGCAGCAATTTCGCGCAGAACTAAGCGAAAAAGGAATTGCTCAGAATGAAGCGAATCCGGCCGCCGTGCTCTTGCTAATGGCATGGGCAAGGGTGAAACAGGCGACGCGGGAAGAGCGGGCGGCGATGCTGCTCGACTTGGAAATCCTGCCGCCTGCCGACCAGGTACGGCACTGGCACGGTGTCTGCCTCGACGCGGGTTTGAAGCCATGGCACGTGCTCTGCCTACCGGCGCCGCGATCGGGCGACGACTGCACTTTGTGCAAGCACCTGACTACCCGGCATGAAGCGATCGGTGAAGATCGGCGGCGCTATCACTGGGCGTGCGACTTGGGCTATCTGATCCTTGAGCATGGGCGCGGTACCGAGCGGGTGTATGTTGCGCCGCCTGAGTGCCAGAGCTTCGAGCGCTGGTATCCGAGCCAGTGGCGCTAGGGTAGGGGGTGGTCAAAACTCTAGGCTTCTAGTTGTCAGGACCGGTCGCTTAGTGAAACTTTTTCACGCGGGGGTTTTAGGGGTAGGGGGGGTACCCCGCGAGGTGGCGGGCATGATTCTCTGTTGAAATGAGGCATAATTCGGGCTGTCGATTGTGCCGGTAGCCTGTGGATAACTCCCAGCGGGCCTTGTCTGAGTAGCTACATGAGTAGCTAGAAAGGATTTTTTAGATGTCACCCCCCGCCAATACTGGCTTGCAGCCTGTTTTCAATGTTGTCTTCTGACCTCTGATGGCCAAGAGTCCGGTCAGACTGCGCTGTCCGCAATGCGGTGGCGAGTCGCTGTGGAGCGCGGACAACAAGTATCGTCCGTTCTGCTCTGAGCGCTGCAAGCTGATTGATCTAGGCGCCTGGGCGTCCGAAGCGTATCGCGTTCCGGTGCAGGAAAGCGCCGATCCGCTGTCCGAACCGCCGCCTGCCGAGTAGTTCTCCCTAGCGCCAGCCGCGCATCAGTGCGATGCCGTGCGCGCCGTTCAAACGTGCCGTTTCGAGCAGCTCCGGATGCATTCCGCCGAGCGCGAACACTGGTAGCGGCGCGCGCTCGGTCAGCTGCGCAAAATTGTCCCAGCCGATGCCGCTGCTTTGCGGATGGCTGGCCGTCGGCAGTACCGGGCTGAGCAGCGCGAAATCGAGGCCCAGCGCTGCGGCGTGGGCGATGTCTTCGGCAGTGTGGCAAGAGGCGGCAACCCGCTCAAACGACGGACGCTGAGCTGTTTTCATCAGGCGGCCAGACGACAGGTGCACGCCGTGCGCGCCGACGGCGCGCGCCAGGTCATCGTCGTCATTGACCAGCACGCAGGCGTCAGCGTAATCGCTGGCCAGCGCCATGGCGCCGCGCGCCAGTTGCAGGCGCTGCGCGGGCGGCAGTGTCTTGTCGCGAATCTGGAGTAGACGCAGGCCGCGCGCCAACGCCCCGGCGAGTCGCGCTAGCTCGGCGTCGACGTCCGTTTCTGCGGCGTTGGTCAGCGCGTAGAGCGGCGGCAGTCCGAGTGCGCGCAGGATCGTGCTGTTGGCAGGCAGCAGTGGCGTGACCGATGGCGCATCGCCGATCCTTGTCCACTCGAGGCCGCTGTGCTCGATCGGTCTGATGTCGCTGTGCCACGAGGTGACGCGAAAGAACTTGAGGCGAACGCTGGCGTGCGGGTAGGTGTGTGTGCGCGACAGCCAGGGCCAGGCGCGATCGATGGTGATTCCGAGCTCTTCCTGCAGCTCGCGAACCAGCGCCTGGCGCAGTGATTCTTCGGGTTCGACCTTGCCGCCCGGAAATTCCCAGTAGCCCGCGTAGACTTTGCCTTCGGGGCGGCAGGCGAGCAGGTACTCGGTGCCGCCGGGACCGTCGCGCAGCAGAATCGCCGCAGCAACCTCGACGATCTTGGTCATTTTCTGCGCTTGGCGCTGGCGCGCTGGTGCGTTCCGGCCCAGTCCTTGGCGAATTGCCAGGCTACGCGACCGCTGCGTGAGCCGCGCATCAGCGCCCAGTTGAGCGCATCGCGCTGTGCCCCGGCGACTTCCTTGTCGCCGCAACCGAAGGATCTGAGCCAGTGCGCGACGATGTTGAGGTAGGCGTCCTGGTCGAAGGGGTAGAACGAAAGCCAGAGGCCGAAGCGCTCGGAGAGCGAAATTTTCTCCTCGACCGCCTCGTCCGGATGAATCTCGTCGCCGACCCGCTGGCCTTTGAGGTTCTCCTCGAAATACTCGGGCATCAGGTGGCGGCGGTTCGACGTCGCGTAGATCAGCACGTTGTCGGGCGCCGAGGCAAGCGATCCGTCGAGAACGACCTTGAGCGCCTTGTAGGTCGCGTCGCCGGCGTCGAACGACAGATCGTCGCAAAAGATGATGAAGCGTTCGCGGCGACCATCGATCAGATCGACGATGTCGGGCAGGTCGACGAGGTCACCCTTCTCGACCTCGATGACGCGCAATCCGCGCGGTGAGTACTCGTTGAGCAGCGCCTTGACCAGCGACGACTTGCCCGAGCCGCGGGTGCCAGTGAGCAGCACGTTGTTGGCCGGCCGGCCGCCGACAAACTGTCGCGTGTTGGCGTCGATTTGCGCCTTTTGCTCGTCGATGTCGTGTAGATCGGCAAGACACATCGACGACGGCCGGGTGATCGGCTGCAGATAGCCGGAATTACCGTGTCGGCGCCAGCGGAAGGCGATTGCTGCGTTCCAGTCTGGGATCGGTGAGGCGGGCGGCAGCAGCGGCTCGATGCGTTCGAGCAGCCTTTCGGCGCGGGCGAGAAAACTGGCAAGTTGCAAAGTCGGGTCGTTCATCGGGGCAGAGTATACTTCGCGAGGTCAAAAACCCATGCACTGTAGCCAAACCATGAGCAAAAGCCAAACGAGACCATTTTTCCTGCTTGCCGCGACACTGATCGGCGTGTTGCTCGCCGCCTGTACAACGGTCAAGGCGCCGCCCGCATCGTCCGCCTGTCCTGCGTGCCCGGCCTGCGTGCAATGTCCAGCGGCAGCGACGACGGCGCCGCTGGCCAAACCGATGCAGGCGGTGCGCTTTGCCGATCTGCCGGGCTGGGCCGACGATGATCTGACCGCCGCCTGGCCGGCTTTTCTGCAGTCGTGCCGGGCGCTGGCCAGCAAGCCGAAATGGCTGCTCTGGCGCGCCGCCTGCACCGAGGCCAAAGCGATTGCCGTCACCGACGGCGCCGCGCAGCGCCGTTTCTTCGAAGCGCGTTTCGAACCCTATCTGCTGACCAATCCGGACGGGACGACCAGCGGCTTGATCACCGGGTATTACGAGCCGTTGTTGCGCGGCTCACGCCGACGTAGCGCGACCTTTTCGCAGGCGGTGCTGGGTGTTCCGTCCGATCTGCTGACGATTGAGCTGGCCGATGTCTTTCCCGATCTCAAGGGGATGCGCTTGCGCGGCCGTCTGCAAGGCAACAAGGTCATTCCTTATTACTCTCGTGCCGACATCAATGCGCGCGAGGCCAACTATGCCGATCGTGTACTGCTGTGGGTGGACGACGCGGTCGAGCTTTTCTTCCTGCAGATCCAGGGCTCGGGTCGAGTCAAATTGCCCGATGGCAGCATGGTGCGCATCGGCTACGCTGACCAGAACGGATACCCCTATCAGGCGATCGGTCGCGTGCTCGCTGAGCGCGGCGAACTCAAGATCGAGCAGACGTCGATGCAGAACATCCAGGCCTGGGCGCGCGCCAACCCCGAAAAGCTTAACGACGTGCTCAACGCCAATCCGAGCTACGTCTTCTTCCGCGAAGTGCAGTCAAAGGGCGACGAGGGGCCGCAAGGCGCCCTGGGTGTGCCGCTCTCCGCCGAGCGCAGCATCGCCGTCGATCCGCGCCAGGTACCGCTCGGCGCGCCAGTCTTCCTGGCGACGACGCAACCTGCCAGCGCGCTGCCCTTGCGGAGGCTGATGTTGGCTCAGGATACCGGTGGTGCGATCCGCGGTGTCGTGCGCGCTGACTTTTTCTGGGGTTTTGGCGCTGACGCTGGCAGCCAGGCCGGAAAAATGAGACAGCAGGGGCAGATGTGGGTACTGCTACCGCCGGGTGCTGCACCATAACGAGGCAGCGAAGGCCGCTTCATCAAGAGCGTTCCATTGTGGTGCTCAATCTGAGCCAAATGCGCCTGATTGGTGCGGTAATCTTGGGCGGCCATCCGTAAGTCTTTGAATAAATAGCGTGCTGTCTTGTGGAACGAAGCTTGCGTGCGTGCCCGGATCGTTTTTCGGGAGTCTACATGGAAGCGCTCAAATCAGGTAGCGACGTATTATTCATTCTGCTGGGTGGCATCATGGTGCTCGCCATGCACTCGGGTTTCGCCTTTCTCGAACTGGGGACAGTGCGCAAGAAGAATCAGGTCAACGCGCTGGTCAAGATCCTTGTCGATTTCTCGGTGTCGACCATCGCTTATTTCTTTGTCGGCTTCTCGATCGCCTACGGCGTCAATTTCTTTTCGGGTGCCGAAGTCCTGATGCAGCGCAACGGCTACGAGCTGACCCGCTTCTTTTTTCTGTTGACCTTTGCGGCGGCGATTCCGGCGATCATCTCGGGCGGCATCGCCGAGCGCGCCAGGTTCAACCCGCAACTGATCGCGACCTTCCTGATTGTCGGCTTCATCTACCCCTTCTTCGAGGGTATCGCCTGGAATCACGCCTTCGGCATCCAGACCTGGCTGCAAGCGACTTTTGGCGAAGAGTTCCACGACTTCGCCGGTTCGGTAGTGGTGCATGCGATGGGCGGCTGGATCGCGCTGCCCGCCGTGCTGTTGCTCGGCGCGCGGCACGGACGCTACACCAAGGAAGGACGGATCTCGGCTCACCCGCCGTCGTCGATTCCCTTTCTGGCGCTCGGCGCGTGGATTCTGACCGTCGGCTGGTTCGGTTTCAACGTCATGAGCGCGCAAACGCTCGACAAAATTTCCGGCCTGGTCGCGATCAATTCGCTGATGGCAATGGTCGGCGGGACGCTGGTCGCGCTGGTGCTCGGCAAGAACGACCCGGGCTTCGTGCATAACGGCCCGCTCGCCGGGTTGGTCGCCGTCTGTGCCGGTTCCGACGTGATGCATCCGATGGGCGCACTGGTCGTCGGCGGCGTCGCCGGGGCCTTGTTCGTGATGATGTTCACGCTGACGCAGAATCGCTGGAAGATCGACGACGTACTCGGTGTGTGGCCCTTGCACGGCCTGTGCGGCGCCTGGGGTGGCATCGCCGCCGGTATCTTCGGGCAGAAGGCGTTGGGCGGCGCTGGCGGCATCGCCTTCATGCCGCAGTTGATCATGACCGGCTTGGCGATCGCGGTCGCGCTGACCGGCAGTGCGATGGTCTATGGCCTGCTCAAGGCGACCTTTGGCTTGCGCCTCGACCGCGAACAGGAATTCGATGGTGCTGACCTTTCTATTCATCGAATAACGGCAACTCCTGAACGTGAACCGAACTGGTAAGCTGCCGATGATCGTAAGGAATAAAGTCTGTCGGAGAGTAATAAAGTCTGTCGGACTCTTTGAAAACTGAAAAAGGGCCCAGGATTTCCTTGGGCGCTTTTCATTGCCGGTAAAGTGACCGTCGATGTGTATAAGGAGCTGAGTGAATATTGTGTGTGGCCGTAGGTCGGCGCTTCCAGCGTTTGCTGCTTAGACGACCGCACCTCGTCTCTCGGCCGCCGCTCGGATTTTTTCGTTGACAATCTTGGTTGGCAGATCTGAGCGGCAGCTGATCGAAAATCGCTACTCACCCAATGGTACCCCACTCGGCTGATGATATTTGCAATGGCTATGGCGGCTTTAGAATTGTGAAGTTGCCATACGAAATGGTGGCCGGACGGTCGCCTTGTCGGCC
>Ga0316604_10000388_pt1 | contig 56845 bp, 69 predicted proteins | sample OWC_soil_day20_C_FD_207650 | JGI IMG/M metagenome (GOLD analysis project Ga0316604, IMG submission 207650) | Wetland soil microbial communities from Old Woman Creek delta, Ohio, United States - OWC_soil_day20_CT | ecosystem: Environmental > Terrestrial > Soil > Wetlands | place: USA: Ohio...
CTGCATCTCGGTTACAAAAGTGGCTTTTCGTTTTCAAATACTGCATTTCGAATACAAAAACTGCGTTTCGTTTACAAATATTCACTTGTCGATTTACAAAATGGCATCTCGCCTTTCAATTAAGCGAATTTTTGTAGTAGTAATAAGTGTATGATATAATTTATATAAAAATAATTACCAAAAATGTAAAATAAGGGGTAGAAATAATGAAAAATGACTTTACTGTTTATATTATGCCAATCATTGCTAAATTCAATAAAGAAGGAATCAATTTTCAAACACTTACATTTGCAGCGCAGGAATTGAAGATTTTAAACCGAAGTTGTTGGAACTTTTTTGCAAATGCTCTCTCAGCTGGTAATGAAATAGAGAGAATATTGTTTCAAATTGTTAGTTCGGGAGGGAAAATTAATGAAGCTGTAATTTTGACCGAAATAGATAAATGCTTAGATAAATGCGGGGAAGTAGCTTCATATTCAATGTCGTCAATTGAGCAAGAAGCAGAACAGAAAATTGATCGTAACTTTTTTATTAAGCCAATTGCTGAGAATCTTAGAAAAAGTGGAGTAAGTGTTAAGTCAATTGCAGCCACTGTTGAAGAACTTAAAAATTTAGAAAAAGAAGCAGAAACATTTCGCCTAAACTGTTACCGAGTTTTGGCAACAATAGATAAAGAATTATATAAAGCTATTCATTCAGATGAAACAATTAATGAACGAAACATTACAGAAGAACTTAAGCAAATCTCTGCGATGCCTAAGATACAAGCCTATGATAAAGAAGATCAGAAAGACAAGATGTCTTTTATCACCACAAATAAGATTGAATACATAGACATGGTCAATGTTACAACTGCAAGAAACAATTTATCTAAACTAATTGCTAAAACTTTAACGACTAAAGAGCCTATAGCCATTACTTCTAAGAAAGGCAATGTAGTACTAATTTCGGAAGATGTTTGGAGAGATATTCAAGAAACAGAAACTATTAGGCATGAAAACTTCAGTTGAGAAAGTCGGCAGATGACAATAAATACACAATAAGTTTATTGACATCCTAAATTTTACCATATATAATTGTATTAACAAATAAGCGAACACGCTTATTTTTGAAAGTGGTGTAATAGTGACGACGGAACAGATGAAGAAGTTCGGGGAGTTTATTGAAGAACGCAGAAAAAAAGCAGGCATTACCTTGAGGGGATTAGCCGGTATTCTTGAAATAGCTCCTTCCTACATGAGCGATATTGAAAAAGGCAGACGTTATCCACCTGACAAAGAAAAGTTGGATGAAATTGCAAAACAGTTAATGCTAAGTGAAGATGATAAAAATCTTATGTTCGATCTTGCTGCCAAAGAGAAAGAAAACACAATTTCACCTGATTTGCCAGAATATATCATGGAAAAAGATTTAGTTCGTGTTGCTTTGAGAAAGGCACGGGATAACAACGTTAGTGATCGCAAGTGGGAGCGAATCATCAAAATTTTGGATGAAAGCGAGGAAGGATAGTATCATTGATATCGATTTTAGGAAAAAAGCGAATGGATTGCCAATTCTTTCAAAAGTAGATATTGATGTTTACGCAGAAGCATTAGTAAGTGATTTTAAACCAGAGTTGCTAAAAATACCAGGACCGATGCCTATTGAAGAATTTATAGAGTTGTACCTTAATCTAAAAGTCGATTATAAAAATCTGTCAGATGATGGCAATACCTTGGGTATGATAACGTTTAATGACGGTTATGTCGAAGTCTATGATGATCGAAATAATAAAGAATTGCTGGAAGTTGAAGCAGGCACAATATTTATTGACAATGCTTTGATCGATGATGAGTATCAACATGGCCGGTGTAGGTTTACGTTTGCTCATGAGCCAGGACATTGGATTTTTCATCGGCATATGTATACCATAAATAAAAAGCAGACTTCTTTATTTGATTTTGATCATGAGATACAGACGGTTTGCCATAAATGCTTAAAAAAGCATGTAGGACATATGAGCAAACAAAATTATTTTTCAACCGATGAGGATTGGCGGGAATGGCAGGCCGACTATTTTGCTTCGGCACTTCTTATGCCGAAAAAATCCTTTAAAGTAGCAGTAGAGGATTGCATGTCAAAACAAAAGATATCAGTTGATGCTTTTAGGGTAAAGAGTCCTGGTGAAATGTTTTTCCCTTCTCGGCAGATTATCGTAAATTTAGCTCAGCTTTTTGATGTGTCAAATCAAGCTGCAGCGTTGCGAATGTACAAGCTGGGATATATTTCAGATCAATTGATATCATTACAACAAGCCATTTGATGGTCTACATATTTCATAAGATTTACAGCTTGCCTGGAAAGCTAATTAGCTAAAAAAAGAGTTAACCGAAAACAGTAAAGTTAACTCTTTTTTTAATAAAATAATGTTCGCCAAAAAGCGTGAATAAGTACAGCGGTGTATAAGTGCAAAAATACAAACGTAAAAGGTGGAATGTCAATGTCCGTACAGGTCAAGTGCTTAAAATGTAAAAAACGAGTATTTGATTTGATGAGCAAGACAATTGGTGGAATTGAAATAAAGTGTCCGCATTGTGGCACAGTTGTTGGCTATGACTTTAATAATAATCAAATAATTGGAAAAGAAAAATAACGCATACCGAGCAACGGAGCCTGAAATAAGAGCTACCAAATAGCCGGATGATTGCCAAGTAATTGGCTTTCATCCGGCTATTTTTTTTTGCCATAAAACCGGGGGAGGACAACGATTATGAAAATGAAATACGAATTTTTGACCGGGGAGATTATCGAAATTGAAGTTTTAGACAATATAGGCGAAGTGGCGATTGGAATTGACAGAGATATGTATAACAGTAATCGCCGAGAAACCAGGAGACATAATTCTATTGATTTCTTGGCGGAGCAGGGAATGCAGATAGCAGATTCCAGTAGTCAAGTTGCAGCCAATGTTGAAGCGCGGGAAACAGAGGAAGTTCTACATAAAGTGATCGCTATGCTTCTACCGCAACAGCAAAAATTAGTCCGACAAATATTTTTCAATGAGCGTTCAATGGCGGAGATCGCCAGCGAAGAGGGAGTTACAGCCAAAGCCATTCAGTATCGCGTTAATAAGATTAAAGCCAGGCTTAGAAAAATAATTGAAAAAAATTTGGACTAGGGGCTTCCTTTTTGCTTTTCCCACGGCTATATAGTAGAGACACTTTTTTACAGTCTCAAAAAAGTCGCGAAGGAGGCGAAATTATATGCAAACCATCCGGATCACTATTTCCACCGAAAAGCCCGCAAATGTTGTGATTACCGAGAAAAAGGCTGAAATCAAAGAAACCAAAAGAAAAGCATTAAAGGCGCTGGAAGCTATGTTCAAACCTCTGCTGAACGGGGGGAAGCGATCGTGTGAATAAACACAACTGCTATGCCAAAATGTTCAGGGTGGATCAGGGAGAAACAGTCTGCTTATTAGTTTATGAAAGTAGGTGAAAATTTGAAATTAGTATATGTGTGTAGTCCGCTTAGGGATAACATTCAGCGCAATATCCGTAAGGCCAATGGCTATTGCCGGTTTGCTACGAAGCAATCAGTGGTACCAATTGCTCCGCACGTAATGTTTACAAGGTTCCTAGATGATGACATATCGGAAGAACGGGAGATGGGACTAGTGATGGGAATGGAAATCCTAAAGCGGTGCGATGAAGTTTGGGTATTTGGAGATCGGTTAACAAAAGGTATGCAGGCAGAGTTGTTGGCAGCGCAACAGATGAAATTGCCAATCAGATATTTTACCGACAAATGCGAATGGAGAGATTTTAATGGTTAATGATTTACAAGTTATCGACCAATGCTCAGTAACAAGTTGCAGTGTAACGGGTAGACACGGACGATTATGAGCTATGATAAAACTTTATCCTCATCAGGAGCAAAGCCTGATACAAACCAAAAACAAGAACCGCGTGGCATATTATCTTGACATGGGGCTGGGCAAAACTTTTGTGGCAAGTGAAAAGGCCCAAGAACTGAATAAACCAGCTTTAGTTGTTTGTCAGAAATCAAAGATCAGAGATTGGGTGGAACACTTTAGACAAAACTACAATCTGTCATTAACCGTTATTAATTACGATTTAATTTGGCGAAGACCGAAATATCTTGAATGGACAGACTTCACCTTAATTCTTGACGAATCAAGCCTAATAAAAAATGAAACCGCCAAGCGAACAAAATATATTCTCGGCCTCCATCCAGCGAATGTCATTCTATTATCCGGTACCCCTACAGGCGGTAAATACGAGAAACTTTGGAGTCAGTGCCGCCTGCTTGGCTGGAATATATCTAAAAAATTGTTCTATGACCACTACATAATAACCGAAACCATTGAAGTTGGTGGGTTTCCGATTAAAAAAGTAGTTGGCTATCGAAATGTAGATAGGTTGAAACATAAGCTTAGACAATACGGGGCCGTGTTCATGAAGACCGAGGACGTATTTGACTTGCCGGAGCAAGTGGACATTGTGATGCCGATAGCGGTGAACAAAGAATATCGCCGATTTAAACGAGACCGATATCTGGTTTTTGAACATGTTGAATTAGTCGGGGACACATCATTAAAACAACTGCTTTATGAGCGTCAACTATGCGGCCAGTACAACAAAAACAAAATAGTTGCCTTAAAAGATTTGATCGAATCCACTAATGACCGCATGATTATATTCTATAACTTTACCGCTGAGTTCGACATTATAAAAACTCTAACCGACCGGCCGATTAGTTTCATTAATGGGGCTGGAATGAATTTAACTAATTACGAAAACTGGTCTGATAGCATTACCCTTGTGCAGTACCAAGCCGGCGCGATGGGCCATAACCTTGAACGTGGTAATATCATCGTCTATTTCACACCACCGCTCAGTTCGGAGCTTTTCGAGCAGTCAAAAAAACGGATACATCGTATCGGTCAGACAAAACCCTGCTTTTACTATTATCTCGTAATCGAAAAGTCCGTAGAAGAAAAGATTTTGGATGTACTAAAGCAGCGCCAAAACTTTACTGATGCGCTGTTTAAGGAGGCGGGCGATTGACAGAAAAGCAATTTCAAAATAATGTGATTGAGTTTTTGAAGTCCCAGAACATCTACCATATCAAAATATGGGGCGGCGGTTATCAGAAAGCGGGCATTCCGGATTTGATCTGCTGCATTCGTGGTAAATTTATGGCCTTAGAACTAAAAACGGAAAAAGGAACGCCTACCGTCTTGCAAAAATATAACCTCTTTAAAATCCAGGAAGCGGGAGGATATGCCAGAATACTCCGACCATCGGAATTTGATCGGTTCAAAAGGGAGGTGCTTACCGATGCGATTTAGTCACTCCAGGGTTAGTGCTTTTACCAAATGTCCCTATAAATTTAAGTTGCGGTATTTAATAGGCGTTAATACGATTCGTGATTCCGCGCCGGACGATGCGCTTATTGTAGGAAATGCAATGCACAAAGGAATCGAACAAGGCATAGCAGCGGCGGGTCAGTGGTACAGCGAACAGTTTAGTGTTCTCACCAATCTAAACATCAACGAAATAATAAAGCTGGAAACCTTGCTGCCGAAGGTTAGGAAGTTAATCGATTACGACAAATCCACTTTTGAATTTGAGATACAGACAAACGATTTTGTCGGCTATATCGACCTTATAGTCAAAAAAGAGGATAACGTTGTTGAACTCTTTGACTTCAAGCACTCCAATCATGTGGACAGGTACCTAGAATCGGAGCAGCTCCACATCTATAAGCACTACCTGGAAAAAATCCACCCAGTACACGTTAGCCGCATGGGCTACATCTTTATTCCCAAAGTATCCATACGACAAAAGAAAACCGAGGATTTATACCAGTTTCGAAAGCGCCTGCTTGAAACACTGCACGAAGCAAAGGTGAGCGTATGCGAAGTAACGTATGATCAGCAAAAAGTTGACCGCTTTTTTCAGAACATCGGTCAAATCAATGAAGCAAATGAATACCCGAAAAACCCTACAAAACTGTGCGACTGGTGCCAATACCAGGAATATTGCGTGAAAGGAATGGATTATATGTTGATACTGCCTAAAAACGAACGGGTTCAAGTAGATAAGGGGACTGCTCCTGTACTATGGCTATATGGAGTACCTTTCAGTGGGAAAACAACTTTTGCTAATCAAGCTCCCGATGTGATACACCTCAATACCGATGGCAACGTAAAATACGTGGACGGTGCTAGAATTATTGTCCGTGACGAAATTAAAATAAATGGCCGCATTAAAGAAACGGTTTTTGCCTGGCAGATGTTCAAGGAGGCGGTGGAAACGCTGTGCATTGGTCAGCACGATTTTAAAACCATCGTTATTGACTTGGTGGAAGACCTTTTGGAACACTGCCGGATTTATATGTATGACAAGCTTGGCATCACTCACGAAGCTGATGCCGGCTACGGCAAAGGTTACGATATGGTGCGAACCGAGTTTTTACCACAGCTTCGAAGACTTACCAACGCTGGCTATGGAGTTATCCTCATAAGTCACGAGGTTGCGGCAGAAATAACCAAGCGCAACGGAGAAAAGGTCACCACGATCAAACCTAATCTGCAGGATAAGTACGCTAGCAAGATCGCTGGCATGGTCGATATCGTGGGCCGCGTCATCATCGACGAAGATGACTGCCGCTGGATAAAATTCAAAACCGACACTATCCAGTTTGGTGGTGGGAGGCTAAAATTCGGCACGGACAAAGTGGAACTCGACTATAACAAATTTATGGAGCTTTACCGGACGACGAAGCCGGAAGTCGGCACGAGACCTGTACAGCCTAGTGCGGCTAAAAAGGAAGTGTCAGCTGAGACAAAGGATAATGAAGCGGTGAATGTTACCCAAAGCGAAGCGGAACGTAATGCTGGGGAGGACAAGCCTAAAAGACGTTCACGGAGATCTGCATAATTTATATAGAAAAAATGTAAGTGAGGAGAGCGTTTACCATGGCAAATATTTGGGAGAAATGGGATAAAAAAATCGATATCGCTGGTTTAAAAGACGACGTCAAAAAAGCTGCGGAAAATAAACCGGATTATAAAGATGTGCCAAAAGGCAAGTATGAAGTAAAGATAACGAAACTTGAACTAAGGGCAAGTAAGAAGTCAGATGAACCTATGCTTGCTTGCTGGATGAAAATTATTGCCGGCCAATATAAGGGACAGTACGTATTTTATTATCAGATGCTCACCACGGGCTTTGGCATTCATGCCGCCAATGGTTTTTTGCGCAGTTTAGATAGCAACGTAGATATCGCTTTTGATAACTTTAAACAGTACAACGACATGCTCATGGACATAATGGAGGCCATTGAAACAGAAAAATTAGAGTACGTTATCGACTACGGCGAAAATGATAAGGGTTACAAAACTTATAAAATTGAAGATGTCTTCATAGAAGCATGATTTTCTTTGACTTCGAAGTTTTTTGTCATGACTGGTTAGTGGTGTTGGCAAATGCCAACACCCAAACCTTTCAGACAATCATGAACAACTCGGACAAGCTTCGCCGTTATTACGAAAAGAACAAAGACCAAATTTGGATTGGTTACAACTCACGAAGTTACGACCAATACATCCTAAAAGGACTACTGCTAGATTTTGACCCTTACCAAATTTCAAAATTTATTATTGCCGATGGACGTAAGGGCTGGGAATACTCAAGTGCCTTCAAAAAGATCCCGCTTAATGTATTTGATATTATGACCACTATGCACGGTTTAAAACAGTTGGAGGGCTTCATGGGTAACGACATCAGGGAAACTAATGTCAGCTTTAAAACCGAACGTAAATTGACTGAAGCAGAACTAAAGGAAGTTGAAACCTACTGTAGGCATGATGTGGAGCAAACTATGGAAGTGTTTATGAACCGAATCGACGAGTTCGAAAGCCAACTGTCACTGTTAAACAGCTTTAAACTGCCACTGAGTTTTATTCATAAAACCAAGCCCCAACTAGCAAGCATTATTTTGGGCGCGACCAGGTGTTCCTATTCCGATGAGTTTAAGATCACGGTACCGGACACAATGCGACTATCTAAATATCGATATATTGCTGACTGGTACAACGAGCCAGTAAACAGGGATTATAATAAATCCTTAAAAACAATAGTCGCCGGTATTCCTCATATCTTCGCCTGGGGCGGATTGCATGGTGCAGTCAATAACTACCGGGGAGAAGGTTTATATTTAAACATCGATGTTGCCTCGTATTATCCGGCGCTCATGATTGAATACAACTTTTTGAGCCGCAGTGTTGCCGATACCGATAAGTACCGACAAATCAGAGATGACCGCATCCGGCTTAAGAAGGAAAAAAATCTTCTTCAGCAGCCGTACAAAATTGTGCTCAACAGCACCTATGGGGCAATGAAAGACAAATATAACGCGCTGTATGATCCGCGCCAGGCCAATAATGTTTGTGTCGGCGGACAGCTTTTACTCCTTGACTTGATTGAAAAACTAGAGCCATTTTGCCAAATTATCCAGTCCAATACCGACGGAGTAATTGTTAAACTCGATAGTGTAGATGTCGATGCTATAAAAGCTATTTGCGGCGAGTGGGAAAGGCGCACCCGCATGGTGCTTGAATTTGAGACGTTTACACGTATCTATCAGAAGGACGTTAATAATTACATTATTCTTCGTGATGACAACACCTATAAAGCAAAAGGGGCCTATGTCAAAAAACTCGACTTTCTGGACAATGATCTGCCGATTGTGAATAAAGCGCTTGTAAACTATTTTACCCAGGGCTTACCTTTGGACGAGACAATAAATAATTGCACCAATCTGATGGAATTTCAGAAAATCGTTAAGGTATCAAACAAATATATGTATGCCGCGCATGGCAGCAAGATTTTAAACGAGCGCGTACTGCGGGTATTTGCTTCTCGTAGCAAACGGGATCAAGGAGTATTCAAGTATAAGTCACTTGAGCGTACTGAAAAAATCGCCAATACTCCGCCAAGGTGCTTTATTGAAAACGGCAGCGTAAATAATGTGCCGTTACCTCTGAAACTCGATATTCACTGGTACATTGAAGTGGCAAGAAAACGTCTGAACGACTTTTTGCCAGGTGGTGACGGGTGTGTTTAAGGGATATCTGAAAACCAGCGGCAAAGTTCCGCGCGAGAAACTGCAAAACATTAGACCATGTCCCCCGCCAAGGGGAGACTATGCTGGTGTTTTGGCTGACGATATGATTCAGATCGATGTGGACAATAAAGAACACGCCGAAATTGTGCACAACATCATAAAACAACTTGAGCTTAACTGTAATATCTTGAAAACCACCAGGGGCCTGCATTTCTATTTTAAAAACGCTGGCGTAAGAAATAAGTCGGTAAAATCTTTCACTCCCATCGGCATTCCGGTTGATGTCGGCGTAGGTCTAAAAAACGGAATTGTTCCATTAGTGGTGAACGGCGTGGCAAGAGCATGGGTAAATAAAACTGAAGATGTGGAAGCTTTACCCCCGTGGCTGCGACCGGTGAAAATCAGCCCGGTGGACTGGTTCAGCTTAGGCGAAGGCGATGGCAGGAACCAGGAGCTGTTTAACTATATCATTAAACTGCAGTCGGCAGGTTTATCTAAAGCGTCTATCATTGAAACAATAAACCTTATTAATCGGTATATCCTAAAAACACCGCTGCCCCAAAAAGAAATTGACACCATTACCCGTGATGAGGCATTCCCGACGGAAATGTTTTTTGGCGAGCGCGGCGGTTTTTTGCACGACAGGTTTGCTTACTGGTTTTTAAATAATGAGCATGTGACCAGAATCAACGAGGTCCTGCACATTTATTACAATGGCCTCTATACGAGTAACGAAGAGATCTTTGAGCGTAAAATGCTGGACAAAGTTCCAAATTTGAAAGCCAGTCAGCGAAATGAAGTTCTGCGCTATATTCGGGTCCAGTGTGAGCACGAAACTAAATCGGCCGAGCCGCGCTACATAGGTCTAAAAAGCAAGATTTACGATATTAAAACCGAGCAGCTGATGGATTACAATCCCAACATCGTACTGAAAAATAGAATACCGTATGACTATGACCAGGATGTGTATGATTCAATCGTTGATGAAGTGATCAACAAAGTCACCTGCTGGGATTCGAGCTTGCGGCTGCTGGTGGAAGAAATGATCGGATACTGTTTGTACCGGAAAAAGACGTTCGGGAAGACGTTCTTCCTAAACTCTGGCGGTGAAAACGGCAAATCAACTTTTCTGGATATGATCAAGACTATGCTGGGCCGAGAGAATATAGCGAGCTTAGAACCAGCCGACTTTGAAAAACGCTTTGTCAATGCGCAGTTATTTGGTAAACTGGCAAACATCGGCGATGATATTAGCAGTAACTATCGGGAGAACTCCAGCATCTTTAAAAAACTTGTTACCGGTGACAGCATCATGGTAGAAAACAAGGGTGAAAAGCCGTTCATGCTAGATAACTATGCCACACTTATATTTTGTACTAACGAGATGCCACGCATTAACGATCAGACGCACGGCTTTATGCGACGTTTAATAATTATTCCGTTCAACGCTAAATTCAGCCCGGAAGAACCTGACTATGACCCGTTTATCAAGGAGAAGCTGCTCACGGAAAACGGCATGAAGTACTTGCTCCGGCTGGCGATAGCCGGACTCAAACGGCTTTTGGCTAATAAACAGTTTACGGATAGCGCCAAAGTATCTGAGCAGTTAAAAGAGTACGAGGAAATCAATAACCCAGTCATACTGTTCGTGAAAAATCATGAGATTGAAAACCAGGCGGCATCTGATGTGTATCTGAAATATGCCTCCTGGTGCCGGGAAAACGGCTTGTCGCCGGTAAGCAATATTAACTTTGGCAGGATACTAAGCAGTAAGCAAATGTTTAAAAGTGAAGTGCGGAAAATTGACGGTAGGCCAATTCGGATTTATATGAAGTATCAATAGCTCCGGTTACGGAGGTTACGGATAAGTTTACAGATGGTTACAGATGAAAGCCGCATAAATACTGAAGGTTACAGAGGTTATATATATTCTATATAAATAAAGATTTATCAATAAATATATAAATATATATATAATAGGGATTTTATAGTAATCTGTAACCACAATGCGTATGAAACCAGTAAATATGTGGGTTTGTCGTGGTTTCAGATGATTTTGGTGTGTGTAACCAAATGTGTAACTAAGTAATGGTTTTAGTAGTCATAGTTAGCAAAAATATTACCAATTTGTCGCTGTCTGGGGCAATTAGATCATTAAAAGATATAAAACCGGAATATTTTCAGGGATATTTACGGGAGAATGCGTTAAAATGCGTTGGTTGGTTGTAATGAAGAGTTTGATAGCGACAAACAAGGTTTGTCAGACCTAGCAAAAAAGAAGCTGGACAAGCAGCCTTGTTTGATGCCATTAAAGGCAGAGCTGGGGAGGTGTGTGTGTGACCAAAAAGGAACTATCTCAGCTGTACTATTTAAACCGCGAGATTGGAGAACTGCAAATCCGGCTGGGTGAGTTGGAGTGCTTGGCAACTTCTTGTACGGCACATATAACCGGTATGCCAAGAGCTTATGACATATCCGATAAGCTAAGTAAATACGTTGCCGAAATTGCTGACCTAAAAAGCTTGCTCGACCTCAATCTTAAGAAGTGTTTCTATGAACTGAACCGATTGAATCGCTACATACAAAGTGTTGACGACAGTGAAATGCGAATGATCCTAAGCCTTCGGTATATTAACGGCTTAAGCTGGAATCAGGTTGCAGCAAGCATCAGCATTTGTGCTACAGAGGATAGTGTGAGAAAGGCTCATGACAGATTTTTAAAGAAAAGTTGTCCGATATGTCCGGGTGAGAAGTGATAGGATAGTATCATAGAAGAATATAAGAAATGATAAGCCCTTGGAGCAGCAGGCTCTGAGGGTGTTTTTATGCCATGAATTATTTATACAAACAGGTATGGCAATCGCCAAATGAGAAAGGAGCTTTAGCATGACGCCTGCTCAAAAACAAGAAATATATAAACTCCGCCTGCAAGGCTTGGGCTATAAAGCCATTGCTCGGGAAATGCTCATCAGCGTAGATGCCATCAAAGGTTATTGTAAACGACACGGCTTAAATGACTCAGCAAAACTCGTACCGCTTAATGCCAAAACGATTGAAAAAAACAGCGGCCTTTGCTTGCAATGCAAAAAGCCTATCAGGCAAAATAAACGAGGTAGGACTAAAAAATTCTGTTCCGATATCTGCCGATACACCTGGTGGAATGAAAATCGAGATCAGTGTAGTAAAAGCAGTGCTGCAAGCTATCCGTGCACCTGCCAACATTGCGGACAAAATTTTATTTCGTATGGCAACAAGCAACGAAAATATTGTAGCCATGACTGTTACATCAAAGCAAGATTTTGGCGTATGGAACTGCAAGACAAAAACGTGCCGTAACTATGGTGCTGGATCCGCCAGGTGGTAAACGGTGGAACAATCAATCCGAGGCGATACAACTAGCACTTGGATAGACCTATAGGAGCAAAGAATTTTTGTGGAGATGACATATGCCGATTGTAGTGTGCAGCCGGACAGACTGCTTAAATCAAAAACGTGATGTCTGTACGGACAATATCATTGAGTGGTGTCATGGACAGTGCAATGGATATATCTCCCCAGTAGCCACGCAATGAAAGCGAACAATGCGTCTCTGGTTGAACGTAAGCATGGGGCAATAACACAAAAGCATGGCAGGATCGTAAAATGAGCAAGGACGAGCCCACACATATTTGACGGTTCCTTCCAGCGGGGGTGGGGGCATGCGGGTGCGACGAGCCCCGAGTAATTTCTGGATAAAGTCCAAAAAAAACCTTTGACTTTTTGACTTTGTAAATCTAGAAATCCGCCGAGCATGCGGGATTCCGGGTTTAAAGGTTCTGAAGCAAGGTGCTTTAGGAATTGAATTATAGCAAAAGTAGCGCTGCAATTTATGGTTGCCTCATATTGACTGAAAGCGGATAGTGGTAGTAATATAAGCATAAAATAAGAATATTTTATTGCTACGGGAGGCATTGTTATGAATATAAAACCATCTGCGGCGATACGTAAAAACTATAACGAAATTTCAGCACTTTGTAAGACTACCAAAGAGCCTGTTTTTCTTACCAAAAACGGAGAAGGCGATTTAGTGGTTATGGACATCGCCACATTTTCCCGGCGTGAAAGCATGCTGAAGCTCAGGGAGCAGCTTGTCGCAGCTGAAGAAGACCGATTGCTAGGCAAAAAGGGATTTTCAATCGATGAAATAGATGCGATGATGAAAAGTGCCATTAAGGATGTTGCTAATGAGTCAAGAGGATAAACGGTACCAAGTTATTATTTCGGATAGAGCGGGAGAAATGCTCGTACAGCACGCACATTTTTTAGCGCAGGTCAGCTTAGCGGCGGCTGACAAACTTAGGGTAGATATAATTGAGTCGGCAAAATCCTTGCAAGAATTTCCGGAGCGAGGTTCCTGGATTGTTGATTCGGCATTGCCCCTGAATGTATATAGAAAACTTCTGGTTGATAGACGGTATATGCTTATTTATAAAATCAAGGGTGATAAAGTATATATTGACTATATGGTGGACTGTCGCCAGGAATATGCCTGGTTGAAATAATTAAATAAACTATAGATTATTTAACGTCCGTTAGCTGGGCGTTTTTTGTTTGGAGGAAAGCGTTTGGATATTCAGATATTGTCAATAGAAAAGCTCAATCCTGCGCCATATAATCCGCGTCTTGACCTAAAACCTGGCGATAAGGATTACGAAAAACTCAAGAAATCTATTCTCACCTACGGCTACATTGATCCAATCATTGTTAACAAACGCGGTTATGTGGTTATTGGCGGCCACCAGCGCCTAAAGATACTCCAAGAAATGGGGCATAATAAAGTTGAGGTTTCCTTGGTGGATTTGCCACAGGAACAAGAGAAGGCCTTAAACATTGCTCTTAATAAGACTGGCGGTGATTGGGATATACCAAAACTGCAGGATTTGCTCGCTGAGCTTCAGCAAACAGGAATGGACCTTGAGATTACCGGGTACGACGATTTAGAGATTGAAGAACTGATGCGTGCCGCTTTGGCTGATGACGAGGCCGAAAGTCTAAAAAAGCAAGTGGAGGAGGATGACTTTGATGCAGATAAAGCCGCTGAAGAAAGTATTAATCCCGTTACACAGCCAGGAGATATCTGGCTATTGGGCAGTCACCGCCTTCTTTGTGGCGATGCAACCAAAACGGAAAATGTCCGTCGACTTATGGATGGTAAGGTTGCTGCAATGGTATTTACAGACCCTCCGTATAACGTTGATTATACCGGCGGGACTGTCGGCAAGTTGAAGATTCAGAATGACAATATGTCTGATGCCGACTTTTATCGTTTTCTTCTAGAGTCATATAAAAACATGTTTGATCAAGTAGCGCCAGGCGGCGCTATTTATGTTTGTCATGCCGACACGGAAGGACTTAACTTTCGCAAGGCGATGTTGGATGCAGGCTGGTTATTAAAGCAATGCTTGATCTGGGTAAAAAACTCGTTAGTGCTTGGCCGGCAGGACTATCATTGGCAGCATGAGCCTATTCTTTACGGCTGGAAGCCAGGTGCTGCACACACATGGAACAGCGATCGCAAACAAACCACGGTCTGGCAGTTTGATAAACCTGGTAGAAATGGCGATCATCCAACAATGAAGCCGGTGGGAATACCGGGCCAAGCGATACAAAACAGCAGTAAGCGTGGCGATATCGTGTTAGACCTATTTGGCGGTTCAGGTTCTACGCTTATAGCGGCTGATAAGACTGAACGCAGTTGCTATACCATGGAAATTGATCCCCAATATGCGGATGTCATTGTGAAACGGTATATTGAACATACAGACAGTGATAAAAATATATTTTTAATTCGTGGCGATACCCGGCTGGCGTACGACAAAGTAGCAAGCAAATTAACAGCATAAAGATAATTTGTGAAGGAGATTGCCTTATTTTGCGGCAAACGCTAATAGACATAATCGAGTTTTGGGAATTAAGCGACGCTGCCCTAGACTTTTACGATGAAATAGTCGGAGTAATGTTATTTGAATAAAAACTAAGCCGCCTGTAAGGGTGGTTGTTTTTAGTTTTGGAGGGGCACTATGGATTGGTCGCAGGACCTTGAGGGGAAAAAGTGCATATCAACTGGTGCCTTATGTGAGATTCTTGGGGTTACGAAACAGTCTCTCAATTACTGGGAACAACAGGGTTGTCCTAAGGTGGCACATGGCTGGTGGTGTATTGCCGAGGTGTTGCGTTGGCGTGGTTTGGTTGGGCCGGGCGTTAGGACCGAGGGTGAAGCCTATGAACTGACACATAAGGAACAGAAGACTAAGGCGGAAGCGGATCTTAAAAAAATCCAAGCCGCAACGGCGGCGCTTAGACTTTCCGAAATTAAGGGTAAGTTTATTACTGTAGAAGAAGTCAATGAGACATTGACAGATTTCTTTGCCGTACTTAAAAAATCTCTTTTAAGTTTGAACCGGAAAATATCGCAGGAGGTTATGCCATTTGTCGGTCCAGCGGTTGCCAGGACGGTAGAACGGGTGGTGATGGAAATTGTTAATGACGCCCTTAAACAAATCAGTACCGACGGTCAATACACGCCGCCGCGCAAAAGAAAAACCAAACATTAAATGGCCCGAGTGGCTTGCCCACCGGCTTGAGGTGCTCAAACCGCCGGAAATTATGACGGTCAGCGTTTGGGCTGATAAGCATCGGGTGCTGGACGGACGAGCGTCAGCAGAACCAGGCAAATGGAATACCAATAAAACACCGTACTTGCGCGGTATCATGGATGCTTTCTGTGATTTAGATATTGAAGATATTACCTTTGCTAAAGGCTCGCAAATTGGCGGAACAGAAGCGGAATATAACATGCTCGGGTTTGCCATTGACCAAGACCCCGGTCCCGCCCTAATTGTTTATCCAACAGATAAACTGGCCGAGTTTTCTTCAGAAAACCGAATCGAACCCATGATATATAAATCACCTGTGCTGGCAGAAAAATATAATAAACGCGCTTCGGAAAAACTGGAACTGCAGCTAACGGATATGTATGTTGCGCTTGTCGGGGCTAATTCTCCATCCAATCTAGCTTCAAGGCCAGTGCGCTACGTATTTTTTGATGAGATAGACAAGTTTCCCAAATGGACCGGTGGAGAAGCCAACCCGATCGCACTGGCCATTGAAAGAACCAAAACCTTCCACAACCGTAAGATTGTGAAAATATCTACACCCACGCTTGTTTATGGTAACATTTGGCAGTCATATCTTGCGGCTGATGTAAAATATAAATATCATGTCCCCTGTCCCCAGTGCGGCTATCGACAAGAAATCAAATTCAAGCAGATAAAATGGCCGGAAGGGGCGGATGGACAAAGTGTGCGCGGGGCTGCCTGGTATGAATGCGTTGATTGTGGTGCTGCGCTGTATGACAAAGATAAAATGTCGATGCTGCGTGCCGGCCAATGGGTAACGAAGGACTCTGTTCCTGAAGGACTACGATCCGTTGCCTTTCATCTATCATCCATCTACTCTCCGTGGTTGTCGTTTGGGGATATTGCCTCTCAATTCCTGAAATCGAAAGAATATCCGGAGCTATTGATGAACTTCATTAACTCATGGTTGGCCGAACCTTGGGAGCCAAGGTCTAGCAAAATGCAGTCAGACATCGTGTTAGCCAAAGCGTGGACAAATGAACGTGCCAAAGTGCCAGAAGAGGCCCAACTACTTACCATGGGCGTTGACGTACAGCTTAATCACTTTTGGTGGTCGGTGCGGGCATGGGGGCCGGACTTAACCTCTTGGCTGGTAGATTACGGCCGGGCAGAAACCTGGACTGCCATTGAGGAGATTCTCAACCAAAAATATGTTACATGTGAGGGAGAAATCAAAGAGATTAATTTGGCTTGCATCGACTCTGGGTTTAATACGGATGAAGTATATCAATTTTGTGCGAGAACCCCAGGACTTTGCCTACCGACCAAGGGCAGTTCACATGCCATGACCAGCCGCTATCGAGTCACGATCATTGATAAGGGCATTGGCTATGGTCTTCGGTTATATTTGTTTGATACCGGCCAGATGAAAGACTTTATCGCTGGCCGCTTGACGTTTGAACCGGGGACACCAGGTGCCTGGCATGTTTTTGCCGGTTGCGGGCGTGACTACGCGGATCAAATTTGTGCAGAACAGAAGGTCGAAGTTAAAAACGGCACACGCATAACCTATGAATGGCAAAAAATCAGCTCCCATGCAGAGAACCATTACTTAGACTGCGAAACCAACAATACTTTGGCGGCGGAAATATTAGGTGTGAGGTATTTACAAAACTCTCCTATTATAATGCACCAACCTGAGGTGCAAGCATCAGACAGAATCGCGTGGCTTGGAGATACAAGTAACTGGATAAAAAAATGATAAGATGACACAATTAATAGGTTTTTCTGGCTGGTAATTGGCCCATAAAGTTATTCACGGAACTTTGATGGTGCTAAAGGACATTAAGCGCCTTTACGCGGCGCAGATTGTAGACTATACATAAGGGTTTCTTCTTGGACATTTCTACCGTGCTTCAATGGCTCATTCCCAAGCCTCCTTAATTCTCTGCATTTGCTAAGGATTTACCTATGCTTGTATAATGGTAAAAATACTAGGAAGGAAATTTAAATGAAGTTTCAAATTACACCTACAGCAAAACACCTAATTTTAAATCGAGGTTGCCAAATAATGTTGAGTATAGAAAAAGAGCAATGTTACGCCTGTGCTGGTGAAGTTTCAGTACCTTACTTATCTGCACGATTAGGAAAGCCCAATGATTCGCAAATAAGTGAATATAAAATAATCTCTGAAGATGATATTAGTATATATGTGAATAATGGATTCGATAAATTTGATACGTCGGTTACACTTGCTATTGAATTGAGCGATTCACATAAAGAAACTCTAGCTATATATGGACTAGTAATATAACTTTTTAGATAAGACGGTTTTCATAACATTCTCGGATGGTGCTACTGTGCTTTGTATACGCTTATTGACCTATAGTTTAATAAACACGCTAATTGCCGCTTGTTTTAATACAAGACGGCTTTTATTTTTAATAGGGGGTGATAGATACATGAGTATTGTACAAGAGTTATTAACTCAGGTTGAAACAGCAATCGCTAATCTTTTAACTGGTGCTGAAGAAATCTCGATTAGCTCCCGCAAATACCGGAAAACCGATCTAGATAAACTTAGAGTCATGCGTAAAAATCTTCAGGAAGATGTTTTCTATGAACAAGTATCAGCAGGTGGCACAACACGTGCTTATGCTGCCTGGCCAACACGTCGAGGAGGTATTCCACCGTGGACTTCGGTAAATCCATCGAACGAATCGTAGGCTGGATCTCACCAAAAGCTGCCTTTGAACGACAAGCCTACCGCGAGGCACTTGAAGTGAAAGAGCGCCAGCGAGAACAGCGACGTAATTACGATGCGGGGATGTTGAACCGGTTTAATAATCGCTGGAATGCCGCCTGGGGCAGCGGCGAACTGGTGGATAAACCGTATCGTCAGCGTCTTTTATTAATTGCTCGCGACCTTGAACGTAACAATGACATTGCGAAATCCATTATTAACCCCTTCGAGCGTAATGTCGTTGGTCTTGGCATTAACGTCCAAGCGAAAACGGAGGATGATGGACTAAATCAAGAATTCGAATGGGTATGGTCAGAATGGTGTGAGCAGGCAAATGGTGATGTTACAGGCCAACTAACCTTTATGGAAATACTTCGCATGATGCTTAGACGTACCATAATTGACGGTGACATCGCCGCTATCGAGGTCTATGATCCTAAAGCCTCGTTTATTCCCTATCGACTGCAACTCATCGAAGCCGATATGTTTGATACAACCCTGTTTGAGAACAGTCAAAATGGCAATCGAATATATAGCGGCGTTGAAGTCGATAGTATTCTGCGACCGGCAGCGTATTGGTTCAGGCAATCGACGCTCGACTATTATCTATACAACATAGAATCCATGAGAATTCCCGCCGAACAGGTGATTCATCTCTTTACCAAGCAGCGAGTTACTCAGGTGCGGGGGATATCTCTTTTGGCATCAAGTATTGAATCAATCCAGGATATAGGCGATTACCTTGAAGCCGAGCGGGTCAAGGCCCGGATATCCGCCTGTTTTGCAATGTTCATCGAAACAACGCCGCAGGGAGTTATGGGACGGACCGGTCAAATGCAGATGGATTATCAGAAACGGAGACGTGATTACTTAGAGCCGGGAATGCTGGAATATCTCCTTCCCGGCGAATCCATGAATGTGGCCAGTCCCTCGGGGATAAACACCAACACCCGCGATTTTGTCCAGACTAACTACCGCATAGCCTCCGCCGGACAGGGTTTAAGCTACGAAGCTACAAGCCGCGATGTGTCACAGGTGAGTTATTCATCTGCCCGGCATAGCGCTTTGGAAGACCGAAGAGCCTACCAGCCGGTGCAACAGTGGCTTATTGAGCATTTCTGCCGACGTGTGTATAAAAGGGTCATCACTTCAGCGGTGTTATGCGGTCGCCTGAACATTCCAGACTTCTTTACTCGGCAAAGCGAATACTTAAAACACAAATGGCTGCCGCCTGGCTGGGATTGGGTGGACCCCTTGAAAGATGTAACCGCAAGCAAACTAGAATATGCCATGGGACTCACCACCTTGGAACAGCTTTGCGCGGAACAAGGCAAAGATTACAAAGATATTATCGCCCAGCAAGCCAAAGAACGCGCACTTCTCAAGGTAAATGGCATCAACATTGACGCAGCCACCGGAGTGGTGAAGGTCCAAGTAAAGGAGGAAAACAGTGGAGATGGAGAAAAAAATTCAGCAGCGAAGGATGAATCAGACGTTTTACCGTGATGCGGCGATTGAACTTTCAAGTATTGACCCTGAAAGCCGTGTCGCTGCAGTATCATTTTCCAGTGACCAGCCGGTAGAACGTTACGACTGGTGGGATGGCAAATACAATGAGATACTTGGCCACGCTAAAGGCAATGTCGATCTCTCGCGGCTTCGTGAAATCGGCGTTGCCTTATTTAATCACAATCCAGCTCAGCCTATTGGTAAGGTGCTTAGCCCGGTTATTGACAGTAAAAGCAGGAAAGGTACGGCCATCATCCAATTCGACAGTGACGAAGCTAGTGATGTTATTTATCAGAAGGTACTGAGTGGAACCTTAAAAGGTGTATCTGTTGGTTACCGGGTGACGGATTGGGAGTCGGTTGACGTTGGCGAAACCTCAAGCGACGGGCTTTATCCAGGCCCCTGCGAAATCGCGCGAAACTGGGAGCCGTTCGAAATCAGTATTGTCAGTGTACCGGCTGATTCGACTGTGGGCGTGGGACGCAGTATGGAGGAGGTTGAGCAAAAACTAAGTGTAGTAATTGAAAAAATAGTAGATAGAAAACTGACTAATCGAGAAGCTCCACCGGTAAACGAACCGGCTGGGGCCATTTTATTGCCGGAAATAAGCGAAGTCCGGCAAGTAAAATCAGAAGGAGGACAAGACATGGCAGATAAGCCTAACCAAACCGAGGTGCCTACTATCGACGAGAGGGCCATCCGCGAGGAAGCAGCACGAAAAGAACGTGCCAGAGTAACCGAAATTCGCGCAATGTTTCAGTCATTTGCTGATCAAATCGGTTTAAAAGAAGATGGGTTTATTGATAACGAGGTAACTGTGGAAGAAGCCCGTAAAGCTATTATGGAGGATATCGCTAAACGAAAAGCTGCCCCTGTTTCCCAGACGCCTGAAATCCAATTTGTTGCCGATGAAGAAGATAAATTCCGGGCAGCAGCTGTGGATGCGCTGGCTTGGCGGTCGGGATTAAAACAGGCCAAACCGGCACCTGGTTTTGAGGCGTTGCGCTGTGTCAACTTGGTGGATTTAGGCCGTCTTGTGTATGAAAGAAGCACGGGAAAAAGATTTCAATCCTTTGACCGGGACCTCTTGGTTCGAGAAATGGTCCAGTCGTCGGTGTTTTCATACATACTGCAAAACGTCGCCGATAAAGCCATGCAAAATGCGTATCAGCTTGCACCGGTTACCTATCCGGTATGGACAAAACATGGAGTACTGAATGACTATAAACCTGCACTTCGGGCGCAACTTTCAGAAGTGCCGCTTTTAGAAAATGTCGGCAAAGGGGCGGAATACAAATTAATTACTCTGACAGATGCTGGTGAATGGATTCAATTATCGAAGCGAGGTAACTTGTTCACAATTACTCGTGAGGATATTCTAAACGACGATATGCATGCCCTAGTAGACTTCCCGGCCCGATGGGCTGCTGCCGCGCGGATGACGATTAATCAGGATGTGTACACCGTATTAAACTCTAACCCTACCATGGGCTATGATAGCACCGCCTTATTTGCCAATGCCCACAGTAATATTGCGACCGCAAATAAAACAGCGCCGTCGAAGGCCTCCTTACAGGCGGCCATCCAGGCTATGATGCTGCAAACCGGCCTAAAAACTAGTATTCCGTTGAATGTCCGGCCTAAATTCCTGTTAAGCCCGGTTGCGTTGATGTTTGGTGCTAAGCAACTGCTGCAATCCACCGCTGATCCGACCGCATCGAATGCGGGGGCCGTCAACGTGCTGCAGGATATTGTGCAGTTGGTTACCGACCCTTTACTGGATGCTTCCAGCAGCACCGCCTGGTACTTGGCCTCTGACCCATCGATCACAGATACTATCGAGGTCGCCTTCCTAAACGGCCAGGATTCGCCGTATATTGAACAGCAAAATGGCTTCCAAGTGGATGGCTTTACCTATAAGATCCGAATTGAATATGGAGTTAAGGCGCTTGACTGGAGAGGGTTGTTTAAAAATCCTGGTGCATAATGAGCGTTGCGAAAACACTAAAAAAGAGAGGTGAAAAAATAAATGTCTATCCAATGTACGTACTATCAAGAAGGGAATATTATTGATTATACCAATACTGGTTCTTCGGCATTAAGTGCTGGAGACCCGGTACCTATGACGGATGCTTTTGGCGTTGCAGTGTATGGAATTGATGCCGGGGATACTGGCCCCGTGGTAGTCAGTGGAGTTTTTATTGTGACTGTAGATTCAACCGTGTCTTATGCTGCCGGTGATAAATTGTACTGGGATGCCACTAATAAGCTGTTTACAACCAGCACAACCAGTACCACTTACGCTGGTTATGCGGCAAAGGAGAAGGCTGTCGGAACTTCCGTGGGTTATCTAAAGTTAAATTACTAAAATATGAGACTTTATTGGTACCTATTTCTTTAGTCGGAGGTATGTATGGCAGTATATGTATACGGAGTGCTGGCCAATAGGCCGCCTATTCTACAAATTACTACGTCACTAATCACTGGAACAACGGAGGATACCTTAACCTTTTCCGGTGCAATGACTCGCCTGGTTGTAAAAAATACTGGCACCGCAGCGTTAACTTTTAGTGTAAATGGTGCTGCAAGTTTAACTGACAGTGTAGAAGCGGGAGCTACTCTTGATGATTCCTTTTTGGAATTTAATAGCCTTGTGCTAAGCGGAACAACAGGCTCGAGTTATACGGTGATGGTGGGGTGATAGTATGACGCTAAAATCACAAATCTTGGCCGATACGGATATTTTCTTAAACACAGACGAGTTTGCCGAGGTGTGCAGCGTTGAATTGAAGGGCGTGACCTACAATATCCCCGCTGTAATTAGTATGGATGAAAGCCTTGCTTTTGCTAAAGGGTGGGAGGGCGTTTACCAGAGTAATGTAATTGTGTCTTTTCGAACCTCTGATGTGGCAAGCAAACCGGTCAGAAATCAAATTCTTATTCTGAACGGTAAAAGCTATGTGGTTACCGATTGTCAGGAAGAAATCGGGATGCTTGTCGTAAAATTGGAGGTGCCGGAAACATGATCGAGTTAAACGCCGAGGGAATCGCTAAAGCACATGTGCTTCTTAGCCATATTGAAAACGGTGCGTCTAAAGCAATTTCAGCGGCGTTAAATCGAACGGTCGACGGTGTGAAAACCGATGTTACGAGGAAAGTAGCTGAGACTTATGACATTAAGGCCAAAGATGTTCGGGCAAGCTTGAAGGCTCAGAAATCAACTATGGCCACTCTTAACGCAAGCGTTAGTGGAAAGGGAAGTCCCATCCCGCTAATAAAATTTAGAGTAACTCCGAATAAATTGGGACAACAAAGAACAGGTACAGTACTCAGGGCTTCGGCTAAGCGCTCGGGAGGTAAGCCGATTCCCGGGGCATTTTTGGCCCAATTTAAAAGCGCCCATATCGGGGTTATGCAAAGAGTAGGCAAAAACCGCTTACCTGTTAAAGAATTGTACGGGCCAGCAGTTCCTCAGATGATGAGCGAAAATAAGGTTCGGCAATATGTAATGGATGGAGCCAATGATCGTTTTGAAAAACGTCTGGACCACGAAATAGAAAGGCTATTAAATAAGGGGTGATAATTTGCTTGATCCATTACTGTTAGACAGCTTGGCCGATTTTCTGACTAAAAAAGTAGCTGATTATACTGTTGAGGATGAGAACAAAACCCTGTGGCCGTTTACGGTGGTACGGGGTTTTTTACCGCCTAAACGGACGGACGAAACTGAAGACTATGAAAAGTTTTGTATTCTGGTCCGTTACGATGATGGTGAAGCGGACTGGAATGCGGTTGAGAATCAAGCGAAAGCAATAAACCGCATGACTATAGCTGTTCGCACAGCGTCGTTTGACCCGCAAATCGGGCCGAGAAATACAATAAACACAATGGCTATGATTCAGCGAATGATCTATACGTCGCCAACATTAGCACGAAAGTATCGAGCGACGTTCCCTTTCAAATGGAAAGCACCCACAGGCGACACTTTGCCAATCTGGCAGGGAGAAATGGTCGTTCCGTGGATTGTACCAATGCCGCAGGAAATATTGGAGTTTGGAGGTAGAAAACATGGCTGAAGAAACGACCCAAGAAACAATCAAGAGTAGTGCTAAAGTGGATGCTGCAGCAACAACCAGCCAAGTTATTTACTGTGGGCCATCGCTTCCCGCAAAATACGGCTTACAAAAACACACCATATTTTTAGGCGGTTTGCCTGACCATGTTGCTAAACTGGTTTCAGAAATCCCGGCAATTGGCATGCTCATAGTCCCGGTTGAAAGCTTAGTTGCAACAACTAAAGCGCTTAGGCGATCAGGCTGTGTAGAGTCAGCAAGCTATAAAGCAATAAAAAACGTTTTTAGAAAAGGAGTTTAGATAAATACGTAGAAATAAACACCAAAAAATGGAAAGGGGTGTTTGAGACGAGTAGTGCACAAAATAAAAATGACATGGTTTTTGTGAGCGGTGGAATGTTTATTATGGGAGATACATTCTGCGTAGGCTGTACTGATGCGCCGAAACACAATGTGACAGTCAATGGTTTCTATATTGGAAAATATGAAGTGACTATAGAACAATATAATGGCTACCGAGAGGCTATTAACAACAGCAATCGATTGGATGAAGAAAACGTTGATTCAGAACGTTCACAGTATCCGATTGGGGGAGTCTCTTGGTATGATGCGGTGGAATATTGCAACTGGAGAAGTGAAAAGGAAAAGCTTACGCTAGCCTATTCTGGTACAGGGAGCAATGATATAGCTTGTGATTTTTCGACTAACGGTTATAGATTGCCGACTGAAGCTGAGTGGGAGTATGCTGCTAGAGGCGGTATTCACTATAAGGATGGATATTGTTATAGTGGAAGTAATACTGCTAGTGAAGTAGGATGGTATTCAATATCGAGTGCACAACCTATTGGCGGGAAAAATCCTAATCAACTAGGAATTTATGATATGAGTGGTAATGTTATGGAATGGTGCTGGGATTGGTATATGGACGATTATTATAAAAAGGGAGAAAATAATAATCCCAATGGGCCTAAATATGGTGATGAAAAAGTAGTGCGAGGTGGGGAGTATGGAAATGGAGAAGGCTGGTTATATGTATGTAATCGGTTACATCTTTTTCGACGGCACACGTCGAATGGAGTAGGCTTTAGGTTGGTAAGATCAAATTTGTAATTTTATAGCTGCTTTTACATTAATAACTGGTTGTGACCTTAAACAGAAGGTCTAATATGGTTATAAGCAGTTTGTGGCGAAAAAGCATAGCCTAATATACTGCAATAAATGCCGGGACAAATATGGTTCTGGCTTTTTTTATGAAAAAGAACATTTATTAAATGATTTATAAAAGAAATCAAATGAACGATATAATCGAATTGTGAGGAGGGATAACGTGAGTTTTAAACATGGGATTTACGTTTCAGAGGTGTCAACCAGCATCGTTCCACCGACGTCGACTGATGCGGGGATACCAGTAGTAATTGGTACAGCGCCGATCAACTTAGGCGACGATCCAAATGCAGTAACCAACGTACCAATTCTTTGTGAAACCTACGCGGAAGCGGTAGCGGCGCTGGGGTATAGTACGGACTGGGATAATTATACGTTGTGTGAGTTTATGTATTCTCACTTTCAATTATTTGCCGTTGCCCCAGTGGTATTTATTAATGTCCTTGATCCTACCTCACACATTACCTCAATTTCAAATGCAAGCGTGACATTATCGTCCGGGGCGGCCACAGTCGAGGTTGCTGGCATCTTGCTTGACAGTTTAACCGTAGCGCTGACCACCGGCGGAACCGCGCTAACGGTCGACACGGATTATACGGCATCTTTTGATGATGATGGTTACGTAGATATTGCCTATATCTCAGGCGGGGCGATAACCTCTGAGTCGGCGACAATTTACATCAGCTACAATAAGCTTGATCCTTCTCAAGTAACATACTCCGATATTATCGGCGGTGTCAGCACTTCGACCGGCGCGTACACTGGCCTTGAATTAATCAACCATGTCTATCCCTTGCTTAGAGTGGTGCCAGGACAGATCTGCGCGCCATATTGGTCAACTAAACCAGCGGTTGCTGCTGTCATGGAGGCTAAAGCCGCATCCATCAATGGGATATTTAAGTGCATTGCCTTAGTAGATATTCCCACAGGCACCGTCACTAAATACAGTGCCGCGCCTGCGTGGAAGGAAGATAACAATTATACATATGCCAGGCAGGTGGTTTGTTGGCCGAAAATAAAGCTAGACGATTATGTATTTCATATGTCAACCCAGGTGGCTGGACTAATTGCACTATTGGATAGCGAAAACGACGATATTCCCTATGAAAGTCCGTCGAATAAGAGCCTGGAAATGGACAGTCTGGTGCTCGAAGACGGAACAGAAGTAACCTTGGCGCTGGATCAGGCAAACTACCTGAATGGGCAGGGGATTGTTACAGCGCTAAACTGGATTGGCGGCTGGAAATTGTGGGGCAATCGCACTGGGGCCTATCCAAATAATACAGATCCCAAAGACGCCTTTATAGCTATTCGGCGAATGTTTGACTGGCAGGCAAATGAGTTTATTCAAACGTTCTGGAGTAAGGTGGACAAGCCAGTAAATCGGGTGTTCATTGAAGCAATTCTGGACTCTGAGAATATCCGGTTGAACGGACTTGCGTCAAGGGGATATATTCTTGGTGGCCGGGTGGAATTTTTGTCGACGGAAAATGCAACGACTGACCTTGAGGATGGAAAAATAACTTTCCACACCTACATTACTCCGCCGACTCCGGCTGAGGAAATTTCTGATACGTTGGAATACGACACCGATTATTTATCAACGCTGTTCTCAAGTAGCACAAGTTCGTCGTAAAGGAGGGAGATAAGTGAGCGTTTTACCTGAAAATATGGTCAGTTATATGGTCTATCTCGATGGCGATAAACTGCTGGGCACGGCTGGTGTGGATCTTCCGGGTCTCGATGCTTTAACGGAAAAAGTTAAAGGAGCGGGGATTGCCGGTGAAGTAGATGCTCCGGTACTTGGTCATTACGCAGAAATGGGACTCACTATAAGCTGGCGAACCATCACGGCGAACCTTGCTATTTTAGCCGCCCCAGAAGCCCATGCCATCACCTTTCGCGGCAGCCAGCAGACCTATGATTCTTCGGAAGGAACTTTTAGCACGGTGCCGGTAAAAATTATTGTTAAGGCCACGCCCAAAAAGACGTCTCTCGGCAAACTGGTTGTGGCCGGTCAAACCGATTCTAAAAATGAGTTTGAAGTCAGTTATATCAAGATCTATGTCGATGGTGACGAGCTTCTTGAAATAGATAAATACAATTTTATCTGCACGATTGACGGAACCGACTACCTTGAGAGCGTGCGCAGTGATCTCGGAATGAGCTAGGAGGATAAGTGATGGAAAAATTGGTACTGAAAAAGCCATTAGAGTATGAAGGCAAGAAATATGAAGAACTGCAGTATGATTTAGACAAGCTTACTGGCGATGATTTACTTACCGCCGAGGCAACAGTTAATAACGCGGGCATGCTTGCTCCGGTTATTGATTTATCCAAGGCTTATCAAGCGGCAGTTTTCGCTCGTGCGGCTAAAATTGAGTTTCCAATGATGCGAAAACTGTCAGCTAAGGATTTTACCGAGGCAACAGCGACGGTAATGGCTTTTTTTGGCGAGTAGGACTGAAAAAACTACCAGGGCAGATGTTGCAGGGGGTTTGCCTTGAACTTTCCCGGTCCGAAAATGCATCTTTGGAGTATTGGATGGCGATGTCCATAGAAAAATTGGTTCTATGGCTTGACTTTATAAGGGAAAACCATAGAAGGGAGGGATAATTTTGGCGAAAGTATATCAAATTGCTTTTCAATTGGCCGGAAAATTAGGTTCGAACTTCGGCTCTACTTTTCTCTCGGCGCAGAAACATATCAGTGGTTTAGACCAGCAAATTAAGAAATTGAAGCAAGATATGAAGGGTTCTGGGGCCAATAAGGGGCAATTACAAGCGGAAATAGATGGTTTACTGGTGCAAAAAGCCAAATTTATAGCTGCTCAAAACGCTGCCGACAAGTTTAAAAAGTCGACAACGGAGGCTTTTAAGGCAGCTGCGATTACTGCCGGAGTTGCGACAGCTGTAGTTACTGGGTATTATGCCAGTGCTATGAAGCTGGCCAATGGTGTCATGGAACATGCAAAGCATGCCCAAACCGCCGCCAAAATCGCCGGGGTCAGCGCCGCGTGGTATGAAAAGATGAGCTATGTCGCTAAAGCGGCTGGGGTTAGCGCCGAGTACTTTGACAAGTCCCTTGGGAAAATGGTCATTAATCTTGGTGAAGCAAAGCGCGGAAACAAGGAAATGCTTACCGTGTTCTCACAATTAGGCATATCGGCGCAAGAGTTGCAACGAATGAGGCCTGAACAGGCATTCCTGAGGATTACCCAAGGCTTGAATGGAATAAATGATGCGGCAGTGCGGACTGATTTAGCGAGAAAAGTTTTTGGCAAGATCGGAACAAGTATGATTCCCCTGACCAAAATGAGTGTCGAGGAAATTCGAGCGCTTGAAAAAGAAGCAAAACGTATGGGGATTGTACTGAATGACTCAGCCTTAGAGCAGGCTAAGGGTTATCGCTTAGCTAAAAATAAATTCGATGCGGTGTGGGCTGGAACGAAGCTTGGAATTGGTCAAGCGCTTCTGCCTGGATTAGCAACTGGTATGGAAAATATATCGAAACTGGCGGTCAAGTACCAGCCGGCAATTAGAAATTTTGCTAAAGACCTTGGCCAAGGGTTTAAAGATGCTACGCCAGAACTTTCAAGGACAGTAAAATTAATGGCTCGGCTGGCAAGTATGGCTTACCGTGGAGCAAAGATAGTTTCGAATTTAATTGGCGGGTTTCATAACCTGGTCTATTTTGCAGCGGCTTGGATTGGGCTAAAAATGGCTGTAGCACTATTCAATACAGGAAGGGCTATGTTAACGGCAGGAAGAGATACATACAAATTAATCGGTCATATTCGGAATCTCCATATTATGACGACGCTGGCGAATGCAAGAATGAAAGTCATTGCTTTTACTACCAAAGCGTGGGCTGCGGCGCAGCGGGTATTAAACTTTGTTATGAAGGCTAACCCGATATTGAGGGTAGTTATGGTGGCGATAGCTCTTGGCACGGCGGCAATTTGGGTCTATAAGAATTGGGATAAAGTAAAGGCGTATTTCAGTAATTGGAATGGAGTAATAGATGCAATCGGCAGTTTTATCGAAAACGTGAAAAACCTATTTGTGCCGTTGTTTAACTGGATATCAGATAAGTGGAATGCGATAAAAAATGCATTTAGCAGCGTGTCTTATGCAGGCAGTTACCCAAACGGAGCACCAGCGATGCCCGGGTTTCCTGGTCATGCGACCGGCGGCATTTTTAACCGAGAACATATCGCCAGGTTTGCCGAAGGAGGTAAGCCGGAAGCGGCTATTGCTCTTGATGGGTCTAGAAGGTCAAAAAAAATATGGGCGGCAGCCGGTCAAGCGCTTGGGATGGGCGGACAGCGGGGTGGAACTGGTCCGATCAGTATAACCCAAGTATTTAACATAAACGGCGGCAGCCAAGCGGAGGTGGAAGCCGGGGTTAATCAGGCAAACAGTAATTTACTCCGGCAAATTGAAGCCTTAAAGAGCAATGAGGAGCGACTTAGCTATGTCTAGCACCTATAAAACAAAACAAGGCGATATGTGGGATTGGATTGCGTATTCCCAATTAGGGGATGAGCTCTATATGGATGACCTTATTGCGGAAAATATAAAATACCGGGAAGTGGTTGTTTTCCCGGCGGGTGTTACCCTTACCATTCCAACAATATCAACGCCGGTGGGCAGTAGTTTGCCGCCATGGAAGCAGTCAACATGACTACAACAGTAAGACAGGCATCGGTTAAGATTATCTATGATGCCAAAGACATTACGAAAAATATAGCACCGTTCCTCTTAGATTTCGAGTACACCGACAATGAATCCCATAAGGCTGATGACATTCAACTTACCCTAGAGGATAAAAACCAGTTGTGGATGTCCGAATGGATGCCGACGAAAGGGGACACCATCACAGCATCGATTATAGTAGAAAATTGGTTTAATCCAGGTGAGTCGTTGTCCCTTCCTTGCGGCACCTTCAGTGTCGATGAGGTGGAATTCTCTGGGCCGCCGCATATTATCCGGATTAAAGGAGTATCGGTACCGACTTCAACAGATATTCGCGGTCAGGCAAAGACGAAGGCTTGGGAGAAAATAACCCTGGAAAGTATCGCCGAGGACATTGCAAGTTTCGCCAGTTTGACACTGATGTATGAGTCGGACACCAACCCCCAGTATCTACGAATTGATCAGGTAGAAACCTCGGATTTGGCCTTTTTGCAAACACTTTGTGAAAAAGCCTGTGTAGCCTTAAAGGTAACGGATAATAAAATTGTTATATTTGATGAACGAACCTATGAAGAAAAAGATTCGGTGCGGACAATTAATCGCAAGGGCGGCGATGTCATTTCGTTTTCATTAAAATCAAAAACGGCGGGCACAGCAAAGGCGGCTGCTGTTACTTATTCAGATCCACTCACGGGAAAGACTGTATCGGGTACATATACTGATTCAAACCAAGAATCGGGAGTAACAATTAACGTTAATGATTGTCCAGACGGCGATTATGATGACGAACTTGCTAGTACGGAGCTTGATGAAGCGGATGAGGAGGAGTGAAAATAGTGGCTGACGACGAGGAAGAATTAGTTGCCGAGGAAACTGATGAAGAATTATCGGAAGAAGAATCCGAGGTTGATGAAGACAACTCAGATGATAGTTCAGATAGCTCGAGTGAAAGTTCAACCGGTATTACACCGGCAAAGATGGCTAAAAACGCTCTCAGAAAAGCCAATAAACAAGAAAACACCGGCAGCATAACACTGGTCGGTGATCCGCGCTTAGTGGGTGGGGTAACGGCAACACTAAAAAACTTTGGCTCTTTTGACAGTAAATACATCATTTCCAAGGCGGTTCATCGTATTTCTGGAGGCTATACGACAGATATAGAAATAAGGAAGTGCCTCGATGGATATTAATAGTGTTTTCGGCAATCGCAAAGGATCTGGAAAAGATGAAGCCTTTCAAAACATGCTCCGCTATGGCAAAGTTTCGTCAGTCAATTCGAAGCTGCATACTGTAAGGGTGGCATTTGCCGATAAAGGTGGAGTCGTTTCCCATAGTCTGCCGGTATTGATTCGTGGATCATTGAAAAATAAACATTATCACTTGCCGGACGTCGATGAAGACGTCCTTTGTGTATTTCTGCCCAACGGAATCCAACGAGGCTTCGTGCTTGGCAGCTTTTATAACGTTAACAATTCACCGCCGGTAGCTTCGGCAGATAAAGAACATGTTACGTTCAGCGATGGCACGATTGTGGAATATGACCGGTCTAGCAGCACAATGACGGTTGACTGCATAGGTACGATCAATATTACAGCAGCTAATGGCGTTACTATAGCCGGAAACGTTACGGTTACCGGTAGTATAGCGGCCAGTGGCGATGTGACCGCAGGAAATATATCTCTCGAAGCTCACGTTCATAGTGGCGTTGCGTCTGGCGGCAGCACAACTGGCGAGCCGGAGTAGGGTGGTGGAATTTTGGCTATAGGCAGCCTAGGAGATATTACGTTTGAAGTTTCGAGAGATAAGGTCTTTACTTTTGATGAGCTTAGACGTGATGTCAAAATGAGATATGCTAAACATGAGATAATTGGAAATAAACCAATTTTAGAATTGGTCGGCCCTGATCTTAGTGAAATAAAGTTCAAGATGATATTGTCGGCATCAATGGGTGTTAATCCTCTCAAAGAAATGGACGCAATATATACCGCATACACTAACGGTGAGGCTATGGTTTTGATGTTGGGAAACTACGTCATTGGTAATTATAAATGGGTGATTAGTGACTTTTGTGAGGGGTATTCTGCGATCGATAACCTAGGAAATGTGTGGCGGTTGGAAGTCGATATTACGCTGCAGGAATACGTTGAGCAGATCGGCGACTCAACATCTTCAACAACGACGACGTCCACAACCACATCAACTACCTCATCATCTGATACCGATAGTACAAGTATTAGTGGCGATGGGGATGGAGGGGAAAACCCGACATTGGGGTGATATATATGGATGAATATTTAGTAACTGCTTCGACAGGAACGATAAATTTCGGGGCAATCGGAAAGGAAGAAATACTGCAAAATGTGAGATATATCATTAACACGCCGAAATATTCCGTTCCGCTAGCTCGGGAGTTTGGGATTGATTTAACCTTACTGGATAAGCCAATGCCAGTGGCAAAACAAAAGCTGGCGGCGGAGCTTGTAACGGCTATTAGTAAATATGAAACACGAGTTGGTGTAACCGGAGTTACCTTTACCGGGGATGCTGAAACTGGCAAACTGGTTCCGAAAGTGAAGGTGTACATTAAATGAGTATTACCCTGTCATCCTTGCCAACCGTAACCTTTGCTGAAAAGGATTCGACAACTATTGAAAGTGCTATTATAACGACCTATGAATCTATATCTGGTAAAACCTTAGCCTCTGGTGATCCGGTTAGGCTTTTTTTATTGTCGATAGCCAGTCTTATTATTCAACAGCGGACAATTATTAATAATGCCGGGAAGATGAATCTCCTTGCCTATGCCACAAGCTCTTATTTAGATCATATAGGCGCTCTTTTAGGTGTAGAAAGAACGGCGGCGACTTATGCTACAACAACCCTAAAGTTCACTATTTCGGCTGCCCAGACAAGTGTTTTAACTATTGCCTCAGGGACTCGAGTGAGTGTGGGGTCGCTGATATTTGCAACAACAGAAGATGTAGAAATTGCGATTGGCGATACAACTGCGACAGTAACCGCCAAGTGTACTACAGTTGGGACGACTGGTAATGGTTATTTAGCCGGCCAAATTACACAAATTGTTGATACCTTTACCTATTTTAAGTCAGTCATCAACACCACCATCTCAAGTGGCGGGGCGGCTGAAGAAAGTGATGACGAGTTTCGAACAAGAATCCAAGAGGCTCCGGAGACCTTTTCCGTAGCCGGGTCTTCCGGAGCTTATGAATACTGGGCCAAAACGGCATCAACCTCAATTTCTGATGTGGCCGTTACTAGCCCCGGCGCTGGGACGGTGGATATTAGGGTGCTTATGTCCGGTGGAACCTTGCCAACACAAACGATGCTGGATAGTGTGCTGGAAATATGTAGTGCTGATGATGTCCGGCCGCTTACTGATAACGTAACTGTAGCTGCACCGGACACTGTCAGCTATGACATTAATTTGACCTACTATATTGATTCAGATAGTTCCTCACTTGCGACCAGTATTCAAACTGCGGTGACTACAGTCATAACTACCTACACTACTTGGCAATGTGCAGCTTTAGGGCGAGACATCAATCCTTCGGAACTTATATACCTCATTGTGGCTGCCGGAGCCAAGCGGGCGGTTGTTACAAGTCCAGTTTATACGGCGGTGGCCGATACCGCTGTCGCCAAGCTTGGAATTTCGACGGTTACTTACGGAGGGGTTGAATAATGCAGAATATCCGTAACTTTGACTTATTAAGCTTAGTTCCACCATCTATTAAAAATGACTCGCAGGTTATAGCTGCCTGTAGTGCGCTCGAAAGTGAGATTCAAGCAGTATCGATAGCTATTGATGATCTTTTTATTATTGCCAAGCTATCCTCTCAGCCAGAAGCGGTTATTGACCATCTGGCGTGGCAGTGGCATGCGGATTTTTATGAAGATACATCAGATTTGGCAACGAAAAGGTCCTTGGTTCAGAACGCGATTAACTGGCACCGTAAAAAAGGCACAGCTGCTGTAGTACAAGAATACGTTACAACAGTTTTATCTGACGGTGTTGTTAGTGAGTGGTTCGACTATAATGGTGAACCGTACTATTTTAAGGTATCAACCGATGAAGTCTTATCTAGTTCGACGGTGTACGATAAACTGGTTGAAATTATTAACGCGGTTAAAAATGCTCGCTCTTGGCTAGAGGGGATAATTATAAACCGCTCCTGGACTGGAACCACGTATTTCGGTGGGGCATTGAGCTTAGGAAGAACGATAACGCTGAAGCCGGTTGCCTATGGAATGAGTGCGGTGAGTGCACCTGTGTATTATGGCGGAGCGATACATATGGGTAAGCGGCTAACGCTTACGGAGGATTGACTATGGCCTTTAGTGGTGTAGCAATGACTACGTTGGGAAGTAATTTACAGACCAAAGTTCAGGCGGGTGCGACTCTAACTTTTACGAAAATTAAAGTTGGCGATGGCGTATTAGCCTCGGATACCACCCTTGCTTCGTTGTCCGATTTAATTGAAGCAAAGCTAGAGGTAGAAATCGAATCTGTGACAGCTTTAGGCGATGGCACATATAGGGTTCGAGGCACGTTTACCAACGCGAGTATAACTACAGGCTTCTTCCTAAGAGAAGTCGGGCTCTTTGCCAGTGACCCTGATGTTGGAGAAATTTTATATGCAGTTGCCAACGCCGGTGAGGGAGACGAATGCGACTACCTTCCAGCCAGTGGCAGTTCAGTGGTAGTGGAACAGGTCGTGAATATTGTAACCGCAGTTGGCAGCGCGTCTAGTGTAACGGCGACGATTGATGAGGGAACAGTGTTGTTATCCAAGGCGACCTTTACAACACACCAACAAGCAAGTCCGATTGATCATCTGGATAGTTCCGTTACCGCGGCTAAGTTGGCGGATAGTGCGGTTACCGATGCTAAACTAGGTACACGCGAGATTGATGATACAGTAACTGCAACCAGTGGGGTTGGGGTGCTGACTGACTTATTGAGTAAAATCGGTTATATGCTAAAGTCAATCACGGGGAAAACGGCCTGGTATACAACACCAGCGACTACTTTAGAAGCAGCGAATACGCATAGCAACGATATGGATAATCCCCATGTCGTAACGATATCCCAAATAGGAGCGGCGGCCAGTGTAGCGGGGAATCCACCTGGAGCAATTCTGCAGTATGCTGGTAACTTGGCTCCTACTGGATATCTATTGTGTGATGGATCAGCTGTATCGCGGACTACTTATGCAGATTTATATGAGGTAATAGGTACGAGCTACGGAACAGGTGATGACTCAACGACTTTCAATCTGCCGGATTTGCAGGATAAATTCCCGCTTGGCAAAGGTACCACCTACTCAACCCTTGGGGCTACTGGCGGTGAAATTACCCATAAGTTGACGCTTGATGAAATGCCAGTACATACCCATGATTTAGTATTAGATTCTATTGGCGGCGGCAGTGGAAACAATCTAGAAAGTGGTGGCTGGGGCGGCGACGATGTGGTAAAGGAATCGGATGTAGCTAAAACAACAGAAGCCACTGGCGGTGGCGGTGTTCATAATAACATGCCGCCGTATATTGTGGTAAATTACATTATCAAGTATTAGGAGGCCACATATATGGCGTTTAGTGGGATGGCTTTAACCGAAAAGGGGACAGCCTTACAAGCAAAAGTTCAATCCGGAGGAACCCTTGTTTTTACCAAGCTCTCATTTGGTAAGGGAATATTATCATCAGATATCACGCTTGCATCGCTAACCGAGCTTATTGATGCGCAAATGACCGTTGAAATAGAATCAGCTGTAGTGCTAAGTGACAATGATTGTCGTGTTCGGGGTACTCTGACCAATGCCAGTCTTACGACTGGTTTTTTTGTGCGTGAAATTGGACTTTTTGCGACCGATCCCGATACTGGAGAAATATTATATGCTGTAGCTAACGCTGGTGATGAGTGTGATTTCCTTCCAGCAAGTAGCTTGGCCGCGGTAGAACAGGTAGTCGATGTAGTAATCAGCATTGGTAGTGCCACTAATGTAACTGTGACACTTGATGAAAGCGCGGTATTAGCGACTAAAACAGAAATTACATCGTTAAACAATATAAACTATGAGTCGACTGGATATGGGATAATAGTTGGTTTAGCCGTGTCAGCTCAAGCTACTGCGGATATGACCGTTGCCATCGATGAAGGTGTTGCCCATATGCCGAGTGGGCAACGCTTTCAAATAGATGCGATATCCTCTCAGACAATTGATACTGCCGATAGTACAAACCATCGAATTGACATAATCTATGTTAGTTCCTGTGGTAAGGTGGTGTATAAACCAGGAACAGCTGCTAGTTCTCCAGCTGCTCCCGCTTTGCCGGAGGGGGCATTAACATTGGCGGAGCTTTTGGTTACGGCTAGTACCACAACGATTACAAGTGATGATATAACCGATAAGCGAACGATGAAAATAAATTTACAGTCGCTAACTGATTATACTGGTACTGCTAAACTAGCCGATATTAAAACCCTTGGTCCGTGGGCAGATATCCGAGCCTATGGTGCGGCTGGTGATGGGAGCACCGACGACTTAAGTGCTTACAAAGCACTCAGGTCTCGGGCCTTTGCGGCGGCTGATAATGTATTAACGGAAGCAACCTGGACCCAAGCGACGATAAGTACAGGCATTGGCAGTGCGGTTACGATAAAAACCAATACGACCAGACTGTATACTACCGTTGCTGTGTCGCCAAGCACGACTTATATGACCAGCCTTGATGCGGGGTATATGTTGATTGTGGAATTAGACTCATCCGGTGTCTGTACCGAGATTCACTCTTTTAGTTCAAGTGCAATTAATTTCACCACCAAAGCCACGACAACTCAGGCGGTTGTGGTGATAAAAGTCGATGATACGACAACGATAACCGTATCAACTACAGTAAATCCAGTTATCAAAGCCCCAAACGCTGTTGCTTATTTACCCGGTCCGGCCACCTATTACTTCGCCGGAACCAGGCCGGATTTAACCGGGTGTCATATCTATGCCGACCATGATGTTGTAATTCAAGTTGATGAAAATCCAAATATCAAAGACATGCATTTTCTAACCCCAGTTACCATCTATAATTCTGGGCATGGAACTACCTTTACCAAATCCGCAAATGTAAATGTACCGTGGGAACTATACAATCTTGGAACAGCGGCTAGTTTTATTGCTGAACAGGAATTCAAATGTATTGATATGACTACATTAACGACATCGGCGATTACTTCAGTGAATACCTACGGAGCTTTTACCGGCACTGTTACCGCGAATGAAATAGCTTGGTCAACGGCCTTTAACTCCGGTCAGGAAGGCGTACTTTTTAATCCGGAAGTAGGTAACTCTTATGAAGTTACTTTTTCGGCAGGTACGGTTACCTCAAACGGTTTTGTCTCAGCGGTTATTATGACCGCGACTCAGCGCTACGATTTTGCCCTCTATGGTAATACCGCTGGGCTGACGATGGTGTTTCAATCTAATGACAGCAGTACCAGTGATATAGCCACAACCATATACAAATTACCAAATGGCTATGCTTATTCCTTATACTCATCCGGTTCAGTGTCGATGAAATTACGGTCTGTTGATACAGATATGGTAGAAGTATATGTGAATGAATATAAAGTGGGATGTTTTGAGCTATCTTCAGACATAACAACTGCCGGGTTCGCAGTCAGTTACCATATAGCTGGTGTGGTTACGATTAACAATTTTATTGAGTACACCAAAGATAATTTTCAAGCTGCTAGGCCGCTGAGTATCGGTATTGTGGGGGATAGCATCAGCTATGGAGCGTGGGCAACGATTCCCTATGATGCCATGTTGAAAGCAATAGCCCAGAACATGCCGGGGATAGGGAAAGTTTCAGTAACTAATTACGCGATTAGCAGTACGTCGGCGGTTAGCTGGGCGGCAAGTATTGAAAGTTATGAGTTTAGTTCCCATGACTATGTATTGGTGATGTTAGGGACCAATGATGTTCAAGGTGCGGTAAGTGATTCAACTTTTGAAACTGATTTAACAACAATTGCAAATAAGATCGTAGCAGATGGCTCAGTACCGATTATCGGGGTTTTCCCGGTCTATACTGAGGCGGCGGTATCTGGTATTACCGGGGTGACGACAAGCTACTATACACAAGGAGCATTAAAACGCAGTATCATAAAACGGATGTGTGCCGCCAACGGTTATGAGATGGCCGATGTGCAGGACTGTTTTGGGAGTAATCTTGGCTGGTACAATGATAACATTCATCCTACGGCAGAAGGCTTTGTGGCAGTGGCCAAAGCCTTTGCTTATGCCCTATGCCGGGCTGAACGGCCCAAACCGGTAAAAGTAAGCTCGTTAAATGCTTTAACTGTCAGCGGCAATACAACCTTGGGAGGGACGCTGACAGTAGCGGGGGCAACGGCGCTTGCTTCTACTCTGTCCGTGGCGGGGAGCACTACTTTATCCGGCAGTTTAGCGCCGGATGGTGGGATATTGAGTGATACTTATAGCAGTATAAAAATCGGAACAAACGCATTAGCGTCGTCGACGGGCTACTATAACGCCGGGGTTGGCCATAGTGCTTTAAGCGGAAATGCCACCGGGGAATCTGGGGTAGCGGTAGGCTACCAGGCCTTGTATAGCAATACTACCGGGAGCTACAACACCGGGGTGGGGAGAAGGGCAGCTTGCGCCAATAGTACTGGCAGCTATAATACGGCAATCGGCAGCGGGGCGTTAGCCAGTGATTTGCGGAACTATAATACGGCGGTTGGCTATCAAGCTCAGGCAAATATGGTGTCTGCTTCCGGGTATAATACGGCCCTGGGTTACCAAGCCCTGCTGGGCAATAGCGATTTAACTTCTAGTACGGGGAGTTATAACACGGCTATCGGTACAAGCAGCTTGGTAGCTGACACAACTGGCTCGTTTAATACCGCTTTAGGGTATTTGGCGGGAAAGACCATAACAACCGGAACTTATAATACGGCGATTGGCTGTAATGCCGGGGCGTCGATCGGGACCTATACCAATTGCACCGCCTTGGGTTATAGCGCCGATATTACCGCATCTAATCAGGTGCAATTAGGCAATTCTTCTACCACTGTTTACTATTATTCATTGGCATCTAGGTCCGATCGGAGGGACAAAACCGATATTGCCGATACATCATTAGGGCTGGAGTTTATCAATAAACTAATCCCGCGGCAGTTCCGATGGAATTACCGGGATGATTATCCGAGTGTTGATGAAAATGACGGCTCTAAAACCCGGACCCGTTACCACCAGGGGATAATAGCCCAGGAATTAAAGACCGTCATGAATGATCTGGGAATAGACTTTGCCGGGTATCAAGACCATTCGGTTTGTGGCGGTGAGGATGTTCTGTCAATCAACTACCTGGAACTCATCGGGCCGATGATTAAGGCAATCCAGGAGCTAAGTGCAACGGTAACTGCCCAGGCAGCGACAATAAAAATTCTGGAAACCACCGTGGCAGGTTTAACAACTGCCACTAATTAAGAGGAGCAAGGCCTCTTAATTTATTCGGGGAGGGGATGAGATGGTTCAGGATACTTGTCTGGAACACTCTGGCTGCGAAGCCAGAATAGAACAACTAGAAAAAAGCAATGCCGACATTTCTAAAAGGCTTCATGAGATAGAAATGGCAGTGTGGAAAGCAGCTGGAACAAGCGGGGTGGTAACTGCTGTTTTGGTAGTGGTTCTGGAAAAAATGCTAAAATGATACGAAGATGACACTTTCAGTGAAGGTTTAGATGATAATATTTAAATTAAAGAGTACTGCCGTTTGGGCGGGTTTTTTATTGAAAGGGGTGATTCTCTATGGAAGTTATACAAAATGATTGGCCTTGGCCATGGGGACTGACGGTTAGAGGATCAACGGCGTATATTGTTGTGCATCATACAGCAGGCCCGCAAATGCAGGATACGCAAGCTATATGGGATGAGCACATCAAAGCTGGATTTAATGGAATTGGCTATCATCGAATTATTAAAGGTGATGGAACTATAGTCCAGGGGCGTCCTGATGATGTTGTCGGCGCACATGCTCAAGGTGTAAATTATTGCTCTGTTGGCGTAAGTTTAGAAGGAAATTTTGAGGAAGATGATACTCCAACAGCTGCCCAAATCGACTCACTACAATGGTGCTTGGATGATTATAAAACTATGTATCCAAATGCTCAAATTATTGCTCATAGGGACGTTGCAAGGATAGTTGAGCGTCCTGAGTTTGCTACAGCCTGTCCGGGAGATACGCTGTATAACATAATACCTAATATTGTTTAGAAAGTCGCTGCTGAATAAAGTGCAGACGGCTTTTAATTTTAAAGGAGAGTGGCATTATGCGTAAATATTTACTCAAAAAAGATACCCCAGACCTAAGAGACTTTATATTTTGTTCAGGTTGTTATAAAAAAACTGAACAACTTCCGACAAGCGTGGACCTGCGTAAAAAATGCAGCCCGATAGTAAACCAGGGGGAACTGGGGAGTTGCACCGCTAATGCGATTGCAAGCGGCCTGAGAGAGTATCTACTCATCAACAAGGAAATAAAGTGGATGCAATTGTCTCGGCTTTTTCTGTATTATGAGGAACGTCTGATGGAAGGCACAGTAAATGAAGACAGTGGGGCAGAGATTCGGGATGGCATGAAAGTGTTGAACCAAACCGGCGTGTGCCCGGATGCCGATTGGCCCTATGAGATTTCCACCTTCACCAACCCACCAACTGACAAAATGGTTGCTGATGCCGCACCGTACAAAGTTGCTGAATACTACCGTATTACGTCACTGGCACAGTTAAAGGCAGCGCTGGCAGAAGGCTTGCCAGTTGTAATTGGTATTGAAGTCTATGATTCATTCGAGAGTGACGATGTTGCAAGCAGTGGCGTTGTGCCAATGCCAGATATCACTAAGGAGCAAGACCTTGGCGGTCACGCGGTGCTGGTGGTTGGCTATGACGATGATAAGAGTCAGCTAATAGTAAGGAATAGCTGGGGCATAACCTGGGGCGACCTGGGTTATTTTTATTTGCCATATGACTACTACGATAAATACGCCAGCGATTGCTGGACAAGCAGGGGGTAATTATGGACATTGAAGAAGTTGAAAAACAGGTATTACCATACCTCATAAAACTCGCTGAGTCGCCACCAGTGCAGGCCGAACTACAGGTCGCAAAGGTGGCGATTATTAATTTGATTGAGCAGGAAGCAGTCAAAGCCATACCTTGGGGGCTACGGACCATCGCCCGTTTAATGCAATGGATAAATAAAAAATTAGGAGCGTGTTCAACTATGGGAAAGAAATTCGCGGATACTGATGTTACTTCAACTGGAGCAGTCACTATCACAGTCCAAAACAGCGCCGAAACTGTATTATCAGGGGCTGCGGTCAGCGTAACGATTGACGGTACTACCACTACGATGACTACCGGCACTGATGGCACCGCTACTTTCAGCGATTTGGCAATAGGTACGCAGACCTTTACCGCAACATTGGCTGGCTATACGGATAATACTGTTGATGTGACGATAGAAGCTGGCGACACGGTTAGCGGAACTATCATATTGATTGCCACTGCGGTCAGTGCAGTGATTACGGTTATTACTGAGGTATTGAGTGAGTTATCTGACCTAATCACTGATGCTTCAACGGAGGCTGTAGCAACGGTAATAACTGAACTTGAAAGCGAGAGCGATACCACATCTAGCCTATGGGTTAAGATACGGGATAACATGGAAAAGGCCATATTGGTATCCATTAAGAGCATTGTTATTTCAACCTTGGTCAGCGTCTTGACGGATAAAATCGAATCATACTTAGAAAAAGTTCTGGCTAACGAAGCAAACGCTAATAAATAATTGAGGTTAGGCCTGGTCATTTGATCGGGCTTTATTTTTTTTAGGAAGGCGTATGTCTTTTGATAGATAAGATGGTTTTTGAAAATGCCCTTGTGGATGCCTACGATGTATGCTTAGAGAAGTTATTCGGTGCTTTTGTTAGCGAATTGGCGAGTGGGCAACTTATTGATGATGCCGGTCAGCGATTTAAAGCCGGTGTTGATTTCGCAAACCAGGCGTTTGCTTATGCCAAACAATTGAGGGAGGGATGAACATGTCTAAAGTAAAAGTTTTATTCGCATTTTCTGATGGTTTGGAAATAGATCGTCTTGTCGATTGGGGCGAGGGCGGCGGTGACTTACCGTGTCATACCGGGATATTTCTAAATGGGTATATTTATGAAGCCCTAAAACAAGGCTTTGTAAAATCATCCGAAAATTCCTATGATGGTCGCCGGATTAAAATTTTAGAAGTAGATGTTCCTAACATAGAAGAAGCAGAAGCCGAGGCTGAAAAATTATTAGGCACGCCCTATGGTTGGAAAGCGTGCCTTGATGGTGGCTTGCATGATGTTCTAGGGGTAACTGTTCCTGGCGATGGAGAAAAAACGGTGGATTGTTCGGAGTCTGTAACTCGGATTTTACAGGCTGGAGGACTGGATATATTTCGAGATTTTTCGGCGGATAATGTGACTCCTGCTGACTTGTTGAAGAAGTTGCAGAAACTGATATAATGATTCAAGCTTCATGGCATGGCACCTTTTGAGTATCATGCCTACTTATTATCAACTTCATCATAAAAAATGCCTGGGAATCAGCATGTTCCCAGGCAAATCGTGTTATTTTTTCTTTTGTCTACTTGATGGGGAGCAGTTCAGTAGGTGGAGGGGCTTCCTTGTATTCTTATAATGAGGAGGTATCAATTGTCAATTCTTTCAAGGCCTTTTCAATTGCTTCATTATACGCTTTGTCAAACGATGGCACTCCAGCATAGACTGCAGTGCTCTTTCCGTCTTTAATAATTTGCTTGCTAAGTATATATTCGCCTGTTGCTATATCTAGCAAGCGTACATCGCAAGTAACAGTTGTTTTGAAAGACACGGAAAGAAGTCCTGAACTTACTTGCGGTATGCCATTAGAAATATTAATAAAAAGTGCATAGTCGGCCTTGATTTGTTTTCCAATTTGTTGAATATCTTTTCTATTTAGAGGTTGCGAGTAGTATTGGTTAAAAACCATCCTATTATCTTCTCTGTATGTACGTACGGCTAACTCTGTCGTGTCAAACGGAATAATTTCAAACTTATATTCTGGGAAAATAGCACGTACTTTCTCTGGCAACATGGCCCGAATTTTTTCGTTGTTTACATATGTTATTGGAGCTTCTAGAAAAACACCAACTACCTTTGCTTTCGGTAGATTTGGCTGGTTTTCATTAAAGCCATTAAAACCATTAAAACTGATACTTTCAGCAAATCCTACTGACGAAAAAGTCAATAACAATAGTACGATTAAACATATTTTTCGCATCGCTTCAACTCCCTAATATATTCTACTTAATGAACTACTACAAATTACACAATTTTCCTCTATTGCACGACAAAATTGTTAAAAATTATTGAATAATTGTAATAAAAATTGGCATTTTGTTAGGTGTAAGTTAGATTGCTAGCAATGGCCTCTAATGCGAAATATTCGCTAGTCGCATGATAAAAGCTAATATTATAAAAAAATGCACAACATATGCACTGAGAAAGGTATTATAAATAATAGTTTGTTACTCAACATTTTGGATTATTTCGAGGAGTTATTTTTCCAGAACGTTTGTACCCTTTTTACTTGATTTGTTACCCGCCTAGAATTATAATAATCATACGAACAAATGTTCCTTTAAAAGGTGGGTACAAATTGAGTCGTACAATTTTACATGTAGATATGAACAATTGCTATGCCAGTATCGAATGCCTGTACAGACCTGAGATTCGTAATTCACCGGTAGCGTTAGGCAGTGATCCTGAAGCCCGGCACGGAATTGTTTTGGCTCAAAATTACATTGCAAAGGGGATGGGTGTTAAAACCGGAGCGGTTCTTTGGCAAGCAAAACAAAAATGTCCGGGGCTTGTAATTGTGCCGCCGGACTTTAAGAAATATCTGATATTTTCACGTATGGCGCGGGAAATCTATTCTGATTATACAAACCAGATTGAGGCATTTGGTATTGATGAAAATTGGTTGGATGTGACCGGTGCTGAACACATATTTGGTGACGGTGAAAAGATTGCCGATACTATTCGCCAACGAGTGAAAAGTGAGCTAGGTGTTACTGTGTCCGTGGGCGTGTCATGAAATAAGATTTTTGCTAAACTCGGTAGCGACATGAAAAAGCCAGATGCGATAACGGTAATTTCCGAAGATAACTTTAAACAAAAGGTATGGCCGCTGTCGGTTGGTGACTTATTATACGTTGGTCGGGCTACTAAGCAAAAATTTGAAAACAGGGCTATTTTTACAATTGGCGATTTAGCAAAACGGAATGTAAGAGATTTAAAATTATTGCTTGGTGTATGGGGAGAGACACTGTGGCAGTTTGCCAATGGCCTAGAATCGGCACCTGTCCGGCAAGTGGGCGAAGAAAACATAGTTAAGTCAGTGGGAAATAGCACGACAACGGTCAGGGACTTGCTGAACAATGAGGATGTGAAATTGATTATTTATGTGCTGGCTGAAAGCGTTGCGGCGCGGCTACGGCAGCATGGGCTAAAATGCACAACGGTTGCTATTAGTGTGCGTGGGGCTGATCTAGTAACGGCAGAAGGTAATATTCAACTTGATTTATTTAATTGTGATCAAGCGGATAAAGAATCGCTGGAACGGACTATTGATATGCTTCGCATTCGGTTTGGCTCATACTGTATATAGCGGTGTGCGATGATGCTTGACAGTAATTTGACCGGATTCAACCCAAAAGAAGACCATGTTATTCATCCTGTATCCTTCTTTAAGTGATAGTATGGGAAAAGTATTTGTAGAAGTTACAGCAAAACATGATAAAGAGGGAATGGTACGGCCATTATCTATAACTTGGGAAGATGGCCGGGAGTTTAAAATTGACAGGGTTATTGATGTGTGCAAAGCTGCTTCTTTAAAGGCTGGTGGCTTGGGGATACGATACACTTGCAAGATAATGGGTAAGCAGATTTATTTGTTTGATGATGATGGTCGCTGGTTTATTGAATCCTGACGTTCCCCTTCACTATTACTATAATTCTTGCAAATAAAAGTGTTTTTGCAGTCTTTAGCAAAGTTAATCTGGTTAGTCAAAGCTTCTATAACATCACTTAGTTGTTCAGAGGATAAAGTTGTTAAATTTATGGCTTTGTCATTACCACTTATGATGTTATTAATTTGATAGCTAAAATACCCCAAATTTAGTAACTGTTTTTTTAACTCTTCAATATGTGATATAGCATGTTGCAAGAAAATTACTCCCATCAGAAACTTATTATTAAATATAGTTATTCCCTAATTTACAATAAATACCTTTTGGTGATTCAAAAAAAATACATCCTAATAAAAGAAGCTCAGTCTATAGGCTGGGCCTCTTTATTAGGTGGGGTGAATTGGCTGCAAATATATATAACTTTATTTCTCATGCATGAGACAATATATTTCGTGTAATATTTTATATATTTTCCTGTAAATGTTCTATTTGTTAATTTATGGATGTATAATACTTGAGGGAGTATTATCGAGGAGGTTCATGAATGAAAAAATCAATTCTTATTACTACAGTTGCCTTGGCTTTTTCCTTAGCAAGCGTATGTAGTGCAAGCCCTTTGACGGATTTTTCTACTGGTAAAGCGTCTATCGACTTGAACGTGCGTTCTTGTGGCGATGTGGATGTTAGTGCTGAAAGCTATAGTTATACCCTTGACGGTAAAAATGACAACTTTGAAGGCGCCCTTACATATGGCCTTGGAAACAATTTTGCAGTTCAATATCGTAATACCACAGGCGACTCAAAGACCATAGGCTATTATAGTCTAAAAACAACTTCCAAAGCGCAGGAATTTAATGTACTTTATAAGGTAAACAACAATCTTGAGGCCTTTGTAGGTTGGACACAAGCAAAAGCTGGTATATCATCTTATTCAATGAAACTAAATGGCAACGATGTAAATGGTTACCAGATCGGGGTAACAGGCTTTGCCACTTTATCCCCTAAAGTAAATGGTTATGCATCGATAGCGGCTGGCAATCATATCACCAACTATGGGGTTGGCGTGGGTTACGAATTATCGAAAAACTGTGAGTTTAATATTGGTTATAAAGACACAAAATATAAGGATTTGTCTATAGTATATGCTGGAGATTCCTACTCTGGATACGATTATGAGTTAAAAGGCATGACCTACGGCGTAACTTTAAAATTTTAATACTTTTTATTTACATACTCTCACAAAATTCGTCCTTTATAGGACGTTTTTTTGTTTGATGATGAAGGTAAGCGGTTTATTGAGAAGTGAATAAAAGGATATTGGAGTATCGCCGTTGATAGGTTGACAGCGTAAAAAAGCCCTGGCATGTGCTTGGACTTTGCGGTTTATTAGTATAATATGATGGTGAATGTTTGAAAAAGGGTAAGAAAGTCGATGAATTAAAATTAGCAATTGAGAAGGATTATGTAAGAAAATTTTGGATGGCGGCAAAGGGGTAAAGTTAGGTGACAAAAGAGATAGCACATAATAAATTAGTACGAGATAAGATTATTGATATTATTGAAGATGCAGGGAAAACAGCAATTTGGCATATTGCTGAAGACCTGGAGTATGAAACGAAGTTGTATGAAAAAGTAATAGAGGAAGTTGCCGAGTTCAAAAATAATCCTAGTGAAGAAGAAGCTGCAGACATATTAGAAGTAATTTATAGCTTAATTTCTTACTATGGGTTAAACCTGGATGTTATTGAAGCAACTCGAAAGAAAAAGGCAGAAGGTAGAGGTAGTTTTAAATGTAAGATTGTACTTGAAAGCGTGATTCAGTCATAATACTATGTTTGGTGTGCTATCGCCTCGGAGTGAGTGTTTATACAGATATTTTTAGATCTTTATACAGAAATAACTATGTATAAATTGCATAAACGGCCAAATGAAATCCAGGAACCGGGGAAGTCCCGTCGTTCCTGGATTTAAATGTTAACAGAATGGTTCAATATCGGACGTTGGTTAAAAATAGAATTTTACAGTGAGCCACAGAAAAATGGGCGCAGTGCGGGGGTGAAATCCCAGTTCCTGCGCTCATTGTTTTTAGATCGGCCGTAGTCTCTGATTACGTTGGCGTCTATAGCGATGAGGCAAAGTTTATTTATGCCCACAACACACGTAGTGGGGATTATTCTGTTGGCGGCGATTCTTGGGAAACTATTTGGAGTGATATGATTATGATCCTTACATGGATTGATCAGCAGCATGCCAGGGCGACATCATGTGTCGCTCTGGCTATATTATTATTTTGGTAGGGCTATTGGTATGGAATAAACTCCATGCGCCAGTGCCGGTAATCATTGAAATTCAAGCGCATGCAACCACTTCTGCCGGTGTGGAACAAGCGGCCACTGTAGCCCAAGTCCCAATTTCCTCGACACAGGCTGTTACGATTGCAAATGCAATCAAGGATGATGTAGTAAAATCGCCGGTTTCTGTGGCGCAGACGTCAGGGGAGAGGCTAGAGACTACAGTAAAAACAGAACTACAAAAATCTGGCGGGCAGTTTGCTATTGTAACCGATGCCAAACAGCCTGCTACTACTCCTGCATTACCGAAGATAAGTAGCAAAATAACATCTGCGGCGGAGAGTCATGAAACCATTTTGCCCAATACGCCAGTTACGCTAAATCAATATAATATTAAGGCGTATCCGGATCGGTTAATTCAAATCGACGGCAGTTACCAGGAAGTGATGGCAGCTTATAGCTGGAAAGTCAATGTGCCAAAGATACCGATTATTTCTCCACATGGGGATGTTGGGTATTTGGGAGTATACGGGCATGCGAACTTAGACAATCCAGCTATGTCGCGGGTGGGCGTTATGCTCACTATACCGAGATGAAATAAAACCATGATCCTGCAGGACGTTTTATTCTGCGAGATCATGGTTTTTTTCAGGCGGGTTATTATTTTGTGAAGTATTCTGAAACTAAATCGAAATTCAAGTAACGGTTATAAAAAGTATCAATCCAAACGTTTAGATAGGCAGTTGGACAGTTTCTTTTAATAACATCTACAAAATCTTCTAAACATAGTCTTACAATTTTATTATGGAAATTGGTTTGTAGTTTTGCTTTATAATTAGTGAATTCATCGGATGCATGTGGCTCATCTTTGGGAGCCAGAATTATGCTAGTTGAGGCATCAGAAACTGTATGTATTCGGTATGTTTCGGTCAATAAAAAATTGCGCGTAAGCTGACAGCAACCTTTTTCCTCAATCTCAGCCATAGCTGTAGGTGTGAACAAGGTAACAAGATCAGGATGTATGCGGGTGTTTTTTCCGGTATTAAGACCAAGTACGTCCGTATATTTTGTTTCGATACCAATTATCCCGGTTTTCATGGTAAGAGTTTGATACTCAATGAAAGCATCAAAAGCTGATTTATCATTAATTAAGTCCTTGTAATTTGGCGGAATAAATTCGATTTCTATCCGTATGATTTTTGCGATATTTAAATGAGGCAACAATTGCTGAAAGGTTTGTGTGACAAAGTCATTGTGATTCTTTAAGGCTGCCATTAGCGGATAGAATAAGTTGAAGCACATAGGTTGGCTAGATAACATATTGTTAAATAACCGATAACTATCAATCGTTTCATATTCTTTTTTGTGATTAACGCGATTTATGGCGTATTCAAAGATATCTCTGGATAAAAAATTTTTCCCAGTAACTTCACCGTTCTTTAGCATATTGCCTCTGAGCGGGCCGTGTATACTCGGTCCATTGCCGCAATCTTCCATTAGGAATATGGTTCTATAGAATGATTGGAGTAGTCTTGCCTTTCTTTGAAATGGACTATCTTTTACAGATTGATTGCCAAATGATTTTGTTATATTCATGTGGACTCCTCCATGTAATGAACTTCGATTCGAAGAGTTTGGCCAGTTAGTATAAAAAAAGTGTAACATTACCAGAACTGAACCACAAGAAATAATTAATAGAAAGGATGGTTTTGAGTATGCCGGAACCTTTGGTATATCCAGTGGTGTCAAATGCCTATGAGATAGCCAATAGTATTGTTAAGAATATGCTGCAAAAAGGCTTAATTAGCAAACGAGAATATGAAAAAATCGCTGCGAAAAATAAACAAACATTTATCGCGTAACTCGCGGTAGATTAACTTGCTATTACAGCGTATAAGAGCTAACATAACCTACCGTCTAAACTACGGAAGGTAGGTATATTTTTTGTCCTAAAGATATTTCCGCTTTCCTCGAAGTTGCGGATTGGAAAGGAGCAGAGTATGAAAACAGTAACAACAATTAAAGCAGCACCAGGTTGTGATGAAGCTGGAAAACGGATTAATAAGCCTCGTGTTTGTGCCTACTGTCGTGTGAGTACGATGCATGAAGAACAACAAAATTCGTTTGATGCACAAATTCGGCATTACAACAGCATGATCGAGGGAAATCCCGATTGGAAATTCGCCGGCATTTATGCGGATGAGGGGATATCCGGTAAGAGCAAGAAAAATCGAACAGAATTTTTACGAATGGTTCGGGATGCGGAAAATCGAAAGCTTGATCTTGTAATTACCAAGTCCATTAGCCGTTTTGCCAGAAATACCGCCGATTGTATTGAAACGGTCCGATTTCTGAAAAGTTTAGGGGTAGGGGTGCTTTTTGAAAAAGAAAATATTAATACGCTAAACGCAGAAAGTGAATTAATTTTAACTATTTTAAGCTCCATTGCAGAAGAAGAACTAATATCTACGTCGCAGAACATTCGCTGGTCTAATCAAAAGAGATTCAAGCAAGGCAAGATGCATTTAGTGACAGAACGTTTTATGGGATATGACAGAGATGGCAAAGGCGGACTGATTATTAATGAAGAACAGGCGGCGATTGTCCGCAGAGTATTTGATGAAAGCATTTCTGGTATGGGGGTCACCTTGATTGCAAGGGGATTAGAGGAAGATGAAATCAAAAATGTGTCAGGCGGTACACGCTGGCAACCTTCAGTAGTGCTTGGAATGCTTAAAAATGAAAAATATGTAGGAGATGCGATTCTTCAAAAGACGGTCACAGCGAATACCATTACGTTTAAGAGAAAGGCCAATGAAGGAGAAGCACCGATGTACTATATTCGCGATAATCATCCGGCGATTATTGAACGAGACAAATTTGAATTGGTGCAGGAACTTCTTAAAGAACGCTCCAGCGGGAAAGGATATAGGCCTGAAATGGCTTGGAAGTATCAGAACCGATATCCATTCAGTCAGAAAATAGAGTGTGGTAAGTGCGGAAGAAGCTATAGGCATCAAATCTATAATTGTTCAAAGCCTTCCAAACAGCAATTTTGGGGATGTGCTAATTATATGGAACGAAAAATTGCTACTTGTGATATGAAGTCAATCAAAAATGATACACTCGAGCGTTTATTTGTGAGGCTTTTCAATAAGCTGTTAACCAACAGAAATATTTTGACTTCGTTTTCTGCCACACTTAGGTTGGTCAATCACGTCAAAATTGGTGGCGGTAAACTGGATGATATTAATGCAGAAATTAATGGCTTGCTCAAACAGGAGCATGTTTTGCTTGAACTCTATGAGAAGGGTGTGGCGGACAAAGCCATTGTCCGAATTGAGCACGAAGAATTAATTGGCAAGCTTGGTAGGGTAAGAGCGGAGCGCAGTAACATTATTGAGCAAATCGAAAGTCAAGATGAACGACTAAAACAGACAGAGAAACTGATCGCATTTTTTGATGGAGTGGAAAATCCAATCGAGAGCTTTGATGAAGATTTATTTGCGACCATTGTAGATAAGTTAGTGGTAAAAGAACGGGAATGTATTGTGTTCCGGCTGAAAAATGGCATGGAGCTTGAGGAACGTTATAAATGGCAGCGGGGTGCCGATAAAGTGTGAGGTGATCAATATGGCAACAATTCCCTTGTATCCATACGGCTACAAGTTGAATTTTCTAGGCAGAAAAGAGATTCATGAAGAAAGGGCAGCCGTTGTTCGGTTAATTTACGAAAAATATATAGAAGGCATGAATCGTTATGCTATTACCTGGCATCTGATCAAGCATGAAATTTTACGGCCGCGTGGCGACTCTTGTGATTGGCAATATAGTATGGTATCGAGAATCTTAGAAGATGAAAGATATTTGGGAAATGAAAAATATCCGCCGATACTTTCTGCAGAGATGTTCGAAGCGGCTCAGGCAGTACGCCAAAGGGAAAAAGACAAAGCGGCTGCATCACGGCATGAAAGTTGTAATGCGAATCGAAGGTATCATTTTTCAGGTTTTATCCAATGTGGAAGCTGTGGTAGCAAATATATCCGGGGACTCCAGCAATGCGGCGTTCATCGAAAAGCAAGTTGGCGATGTCGAAATTATCATTTGAAAAATGAGGGTAAGTGTAAAGCTAGCGGCAATATTTATGAAGAAGTGCTAGAAGTGGTTTGTGTTAAAGCCTATAATCGGGTGCTAAGAGAGTGTCTTGCCGGAACAATTTATGCTGAATCAAAAGCTAGTCAACCAGCTTCAGATAAAACCTTGGAAATGCTGATATATGAAACGATTGAGCAGATGAAGTATGCAGATGAACTTAGAATGGAAGAACTTCAAAATGATTTGAACGTATTAATGAAAAAACGAACAGAAGCTGAATGGAAGTCCACTCCACTGGATTTAGGCAATTATGAAACAGAGAAACTAGGTCGACATTTTGAAAAATATCCAGCACTCATGCTGGAATTAGATATAGAAAAAATTAAAGCTGTGTTTTCTAGAATTGTGGCCTCAGAGCCAGGAGAGTTGAAGCTAATTCTTAAAAATGGCAATGAAATATTCGAAAAATATAAGCCGATGAGGGGGCAGACGAAACATGCGAAAGAGAATAGAGGTTATACCTGCAAAGCAGATTCAAGAACTTAGGGGGCTTGAAGCAACAGCCAAAACTAGAGTATGTGCTTATTGCCGGGTTTCAACAGACAACGAAGACCAGCTCAGTTCTCTAGAAGCGCAGGTGAAGTTTTACTCAAATTTAATCTCCAATAACCCAGCGTGGGAATTTATAGGTATTTATGCGGATGAAGGGATTAGCGGTACCAATACTAAAAAGCGGCTTGAATTTAATAGAATGATTGACGATTGCATGGCGGGGAAAATTGATATGGTTATGACAAAGTCAATCAGTAGATTTGCACGTAATACGCTGGATTGCCTGCAATATGTGCGGCAACTTAAAGAAAAAAGTATTGCAGTTTTTTTTGAAAAAGAGAATATTAACACACTAGATGGGCGGGGCGACTTGCTAATTAGCATTATGTCATCACTTGCGCAAGAAGAAAGTTCAAATTTATCGAAAATAACCCGCATGGGTATTGTGTATCGATTTCAAGAAGGTAAGGTTTGGGTGAATCATAAATGGTTCTTGGGGTATACAAAAGATGAAAATGGTAACTTGGTAATTGTTCCAGAACAAGCTGAGGTTGTGCGGCGAATTTATCGAGAGTATCTTGAAGGAAAAAGTGCCAAGAGTATTCTGAAAGGCTTAGAACGGGATGGGATACGAAATGGTGCCGGTCATTTAAAATGGCATGACACCAATATTTATCAGATCTTAAAAAATGAAAAATATACGGGTGACGCGTTGCTGCAAAAGTCGTATACCATTGATTTTTTAAACAAAAAGAGAGTGCGCAATGATGGTTATGTTCCTAAATATTATGTGGAAAACAGTCATGAAGGAATTATAGCGAAAGAAGATTTTGCAGCAGTTCAGGCGGAACTGGCTAGAAGGAACAACTTGAGAGGTTATTCTAAAACTGGCAAAAGTGAATTCTCTAGTAAATATCCGTTTTCTGGAAAGATATATTGTAGCAATTGCGGGGCTAAGTTCAATCGGCAGATTTGGGGTACTGGGAAGTATAAAAAAGGCGTCTGGATTTGTGCCAATCACCGAATGAATGGTGAGGAGGCTTGCTCGCAGAAGGCGGTAATAGAACGAAAGCTAGAACAGGCTTTTGTAAGGGCCATGAACCAAGTCATTGGTGGCAGAGAGGCCTTTATGAATAAACTTTTTGATAATATTTATGAAAGTATCGAGTCTGTTGAGCATGAATATACGCAGGAACAGATAAATGAGCGGCTAGAGGAACTTCAGCAGGAAATAATGAGTTTGGTTCGATTGAATGCAAAAACCGGGCTTGATACCAGGGCTTATGACAGTGAGTATGGTCAACTAACAAAAGAAATTGAGCGATTTAGGGAACTGCGGCAGAAGTTACTGGATGATGAGGCCCAAAAGGTGATTAGAATTCAGCGGATTGATGAGTTAAGACAGTTCATTCAGGAACAGTCTTCGCCGCTTGAACGGTTTGATGGAGACATCTTCCGCAGGCTAATCGAGAAGGTCAGTGTGAAGTCTTTGATTGAGGTGACCTTTGTTTTTAAGACGGGACTGGAGGTGAGGGAGGTTTTGGGATAGATACAAAACACAATACTGGCAGTAGCCGACATATTTATGCCATAAATGCAAATAATATTTTATTATTTGCATTTAATCTATTGAAGTGAAAATAAAAATAAAGTATAATCACTTCAATAGATTAAATGAAGGAGCGATACTATGGATGCTCGCGCAGGTAGGAAGGTAAAGCAAGGTAGCGGCAAGGCGGAATATTTTTGTTTTGTTCCGGCTGACCTGCCACCGCAAAATCCGCCTATTCAGTACGATGACGAATTGATATACCTGGTATCTGAGGCAAATAGGTTTATCGGCAGGCTGGATGAAGTGACTGATACTCTGATTTCCCCCAGCTACTTTGTATATATGTACGCAAGAAAAGAAGCCGCTCTTTCCTCCCAGATCGAAGGGACAAGAGCGACTTTTTCGGATCTGATTAAGGCGGAAGCCGGGATGGCTGACGAGGTACCAAACGATGTCCAGGAGATCGAGAACTATGTAAAGGCTACCAGCTATGGTTTTGAGCGCTTGGAGACACTACCATTGTCGCTGAGGCTAATCAGGGAAATACACGCTATTCTGATGACGGGCGTGCGCGGTGAGAATAAATCCCCCGGTGAGTTTAGACGATCGCAAAACTGGATCGGCGGATACTCCATCAATACAGCCAGCTATGTTCCTCCATCGGTTGATTATCTGAATGGCTGCCTGGACAATTTTGAGAAGTTTATGCATGAAAATGACCGGATGTCACCGCTGGTGAAAGTGGCGCTGATACACAGTCAATTCGAAATGATTCACCCCTTTTTAGACGGAAATGGCAGGGTAGGAAGATTGTTGATCGCTTTTTATTTGGCGGCAAATAACATTTTGCATAAGCCGACCTTATATATTTCCAAATTTATTAAACGCAACCAACAAGCTTATTACGACTGTCTTTCGAATATTCATCTCAAAGGTGATTACGAGACCTGGATCAAGTTCTTTTTAACCGGTGTGATTGAAACGGCTAAAGAAGCGGTGGAAATTGCCAGGGACATTACCGTTTTGCGCGAGAATGATTTACGCAAGATCGGCGCGCTCGGCAGAACAAGCGAAAATGCGATGGCTATTTATGAAGGCTTGTTTGATAAACCAACGATCAGCATCGAAGAAACGATGGTAAAACTGGATATCAGTGCGGCTACTGGCGGCCGTTTGATTGAGCGTCTTTGCGAAGCAGGTATTTTAAGCAATCTGGACAATCGCAAACGGAAAAAGGTTTTTGTTTATAAGAACTATATTGACGTATTTAGCCGGGATTGATTTGGAAAAGAAATGAACTGTGATAAGAGGGATGCGTTATGAGCAAATTGTCAAAACTGCCCAATGTGGGCAAAGTGTTGGAAGAAAATCTGCTGGCTGTCGGCATTCAAACGCTGGAGCAACTTCAGGAAATTGGCGCGGAGGAAGCGTTTCGGCGCATCCGTTTCCAACGCGACCCCGGTGCCTGCTTGCACATGCTGTACGGGATACAGGGCGCAATTCTTGGCATTCCGGATAAATTTCTGTCTGCTGATATCAAACAGGAATTAAAAGCATTTTTCCATAGCCAGAAAAGGTAAAAGGAGAATTTTATCATGAACAGAATCAGCATTATTTGCCTTGGCGTAAAGGATATGGCGCAGTCCATCCGTTTTTACCGCGATGGGCTTGGCTTTGCCACCGATGAAAAAGAAGACAACCCGAAGGTGGTTTTCTTTAACACCACCGGCACAAAATTTGAACTGTATCCGTTGGCGCTTCTGGCAGAAGATATTAACGAGAAAAACCCGCCGCAGATTGCCGCGGGATTCGCCGGAATTACACTGGCCTACAACGTGAAAAGCGAGGCCGAGGTGCATGAAGTCATGGAACTTGCGAAAAAAGCGGGTGCGGTTATCGCCAAAGAGCCGCAGAAGGTTTTCTGGGGCGGGTACAGCGGCTATTTCACCGACCCAAACGGCTATTACTGGGAGGTCGCCTATAACCCTTACTGGTCGTTCGACGAGAACGATATGCTGGTGTTGTAAAAAAACGCTGAAAATGTTTGATGAGGAGTAAAGTATGGGCACTAGTATAGATTTTATTGAATACGTCTGCGATCAGATTGCGGGTGTGGGCGAAATTCGTTATAAAAAAATGTTTGGGGAGTATATGGTCTATGTGAACAGCAAACCAATTCTACTTGTTTGCGATAATACCGTGTTTGTAAAAATTATTCCGTGTTTGGACGAAATGATGCGGGAAGCCGATAAAGGGTTTCCTTATAATGGGGCAAAGGAGCACTATGTTTTGGACATCGACAATGCAAAATTCAGCAAAGAAGTGATTGCAATTCTTGAACCGGTTACGTCATTGCCAAAACCGAAAAGGAAAGGCAAGTAAGGTTTCCGGAGGTTTTGATTATTTGCACCTAAAAGAGTGTGCTATGAGGTGAATGTTGATTGAAAGCTTATCAAATAAAGATAGAATTGGCTGATTCGATGCCTTTGATTTGGCGGAGGGTTATTATCCCGGCAGATGTAACCTTTAGGCGGCTGCATGATACGATCCAGTTTTCTATGGATTGGTGGGACAGCCATTTATATGAGTTTGAATTTCCGCAGGAAAAGCTTCGCATCACAAATGATGAAGAAGCCTATGAAGAGTTTAAGTTCTACCAGGAAAAATATAAGGGTAAAGCCCTGACCAAGCGTACTGATCCGCATGGAATGATTGCGCGAATACTGGAAACGGCGATAAGGCAGCCACAGACAGTAAAAATCGATCGATATCTGGAGAAATATAAAACGATTACTTACGTTTATGATTTCGGCGATAACTGGCAGCACAAAGTTGAGCTTGAGAAAGTCATCGACGATTATGAATTTGGTTATCCAACAATTCTTGAAGGCGAGGGTGCATGTCCGCCTGAGGATGTTGGCGGACTTCCAGGCTATGAAGAGTTTCTTCGTGTCTGGAACGATCATAGTCATCCCGAGCATGAAGAAATGCGTCAATGGGGAGAAAGTCAGCATTATCGGCCTTTTGACATTGTTTTTAGAAATAACTTGCTTAAGACTTGTTTGAAGCTTAAAAAGACATCAAAATAATTCGCTTAATCGAAAAGTGATAGTGTATGAAGCAACAAAACACAATATATTGTACCTGTTGATTTCAACAAACACTGTATATTGTGTTGAGCACTATGCCCCAGGAGAGGCATGTGGAGTCAGTAGCGTTGATAGAGCGCGAGTAGCCTTATTTCGTAAGGTTTTGCGGTTTTTTATGTTTTTAGCAAGTGTGTTTTTATGTTCTCATAGACGTTGAAAACAGGGGGCGAACATT
>Ga0316604_10000390_pt1 | contig 56379 bp, 53 predicted proteins | sample OWC_soil_day20_C_FD_207650 | JGI IMG/M metagenome (GOLD analysis project Ga0316604, IMG submission 207650) | Wetland soil microbial communities from Old Woman Creek delta, Ohio, United States - OWC_soil_day20_CT | ecosystem: Environmental > Terrestrial > Soil > Wetlands | place: USA: Ohio...
TTTTAGTTCGCCCCATCTTATTTAATGTTACAAGATCCTCAAATCCCAAACAGTTTCCATTGTCGTATTTGATGCAACAATCTTGATAACCAACATATGAACAATAGCAAACAAAAAAGCCTTCTCATATACCGAGAGGGCTTCTAGTTGTTTTCTTATCTCGTTTATATTGCCTTTATAAAAGTGTTTGATGTTCCAAACCTGGATACTCTTTAAGCTATCAATACTTTTCTTTCGAACAATTCTATCGCCGTCATTTAAGGTGTTTACTTCTTCTCCGGTGTTAAGATCGACAATCACTCTTTCAACCAAAAAATCACCTTCTTTTCAGGTTCCGAGTACCCACTGAGTACTTTGGTCAACATGCTTCTAGCGCAAGTATCACAAGGGCTGAAAGGTGTTTTTTTGATAAGTTGTCCCTCTTATTCTTAGATTCATGTTTTAGTCCCCATTTTTAACAGGATCTTTACCATAGACAACGTTAATTTCAAGCCCCAAAGGTTGACCGTCAGCACCGGTTAATTCAGTTTCAACTTTATCCCGCCATTGAGCCTTTTGCCGGTTCTTCAACCAGAAGATGCAAGCTGCAGTATCAGGAGGATAATGTTTTGTCGTAGGTACAATAAGCGGAGTACCATCATCATTGAATATCTTATCCTCAGGATGACTGAAACCTTTGGCCCTATGAAACAGGCTTTCAGCAATAGCAGCATCAGCTTCATCCTTGCCGGTTTTTATGGACTGTAAAAACTCTGGATATTCCTCTTTCCAATTGTTTACAGTCTTTTCTTCTACATCAAAGAAGTCAGCCAATTGCTTATCAGTAGCACCAAGCAAACACAGCTTATATGCTTGAATATTACACTCCGGCTTATATTTCGAAGGTCTTCCACCAGGATGAACGCCAATATTCTCAGCCATATAAAACCGCCCCTTTCATTTATTTGACACCGTTCATTCAGTGTAATAGAATCTAACAACTCAAAAAAGGAAATACTACTACAAAGCTTGCTAGATTGGAGAATCAGAATTGAAAAATAGCGTTATTGCAGTTAACAATCATAAAGATGGCACTTTTGGTTTAAAAATTAATGACTTTTGAACATAAAAACCTCCAAATTGATGCTTCTATTTTACACCAATTTAGAGGTTTACACAGTTTTGGGGATAGTCTCTCAAAATATTTTAAAGGTACCTGCGAATTAATCTAAACTTGAAACAAATTAACTGTTTCTTGTAATTTTTGTGCCATCTCGGCTAATTTATGACTAGCAGTTGCAATCTCGTGAATTGATGCTGATTGTTCTTCTGTTGCGGCTGACACGGTTTCTGATTCTCCGGCCGCAATTTTACTTAGATCTTCAATAGTTTGTACTGAAGACACAATTTGTTGACTACCAATATTAATGTCATTTATAGCTAAAGAAATATTATTAATTTGCTCCGATACTTGTGTTACAAGTTCATTAATTTCTTTAAATGCGTTACCAGAGGTATTAATAATTTTGGTTCCCAGACTAACTTCTCGTGTTCCATCTGTCATAGCGGTAACCGCTTTAGACGTTTCTCCTTGTATTTCACTTATAAGATTAGCAATTTGTTTCGCTGCTTCTTGAGACTGTTCGGCGAGTTTTCGTACTTCTTCGGCTACTACAGCAAAGCCTTTTCCTTGTTCACCAGCCCGTGCTGCCTCAATAGCAGCATTAAGTGCCAATAAATTTGTTTGTGAAGATATACCGGAAATAGTTTCTACAATCTGTCCAATTTCTTTGGAACGCTCACCCAAATTAACCACTACTTCGGCTGACATGTTTACGGTTTGTTCGATTAGGCCCATTTGAGTAATCGCTTTGTTAATTGATTCGCCATTTTCTTTTGCCTTTTCTGCCGCCTGGGTCGATTTAGTTGCAGCATTATTAGCTTTTAAGGCCATTTCTCGAATCCCTGTTGATATTGCTTTAACAACTTCATTTGCTTGCTCAATTGTTTGCAATTGCTTATCTGAACTATGTGCAATGTCGGTAATAGAATTTGCCACTTGACTAGATGCCTGTGAAGATTCTTGTGCACTAGCTGTAAGTTCTTCCGAAGAAGCGGCCACATGTTCGGCACTGTTATAGACTTCTATAATGAGCTTGCGTAAATTATTCACCATTTTATTAAAGCCTGATGCCAGTTCAGCAATCTCATCTCGTCCGGTAACAGAAGCTTGGACGGCAAGATCGCCCTTCGCCACGATATTAACTTGACTAGCCAAAATCTGGAGAGGCTTAATTATACGTTTTGCTATAAAAAATGTAACTACTAATACTAAAGCAATTGCGATAATTGTTACACCAAAATAAAGCCACTTTAAAGTAACTAATGGCTTATATATAATTTCTTGGGGTACAACAATCGCTAAAACCCAACCAGTAGATGGTATTTTTTTATATACCATCATTAAATCTTGATTATTGTATTTATAACTAATTAAGCCTTGTTTTTTTTCTAACATTTCTTTGGTTCTTACCGTATTATCATCATTACTTTCCAAGAGATTTTTGTTAGCTAATTCTGGGTTAGGATGGGCTAATATAGTACCTTTACTGTCAATTAAGTAAGCGTATCCTTCTCCATTGATATTGATATTGTTTATTGTATCGATAAGAGTCTGTATTAAAATATCTTCGGCAATTACTCCTTTAAACTGACCGGATGCATTTTTTACCGGCATTGCCACAGAGATTGCCATTTGCTTAGTGACAGAATCTAAATAAGGATCGGTAAAAAGTAGGCTTCCTTTATCCTTAGCGGATTTATACCAGGGGCGGGTACGGGGATCAAACCCGGTAGGGGGATTCCAACCGCTACCATCAACCATCTTTCCATCGGCGGAACCATAATATACGTCTGATAATTCCTTGTCAACTGTTTTATATCCAGCCAACATAGGTACGGTTATATCTCCATCAACAACTGTACTTTGAACGGTACCATAAGTAATTTCTAGCATTTTTGCCTTACTCGTAAGCCATCCATCCAACATATAGACATGGCCGTTAATGGTTTCAGTAAGTTCCTTTTCGATTCCAGTTGTTAACTGCTTTTGGGCAAATTCATACCCAATGATGGATGTTACTAGTAAAATAAGTAATGTCAATAGGGAAAATATTAGTGAAAGTTTACTTCGTAATTTCATTCTTTACACATCCTTTCATCAATTATTGGTATATACTATATTATGTCTTTAATAATCATGCAATAAATAGAATAATATTTGTAAAAATAAAAAAATTGCAAAAGGAAAATTATCAAAAAGTGCGTTTATGGATTTATAGTTATAAACCTAATAAATGCAACATTAAGCCGTTGTAAAAAGCGGTTTTTCTCATTTCGTCTCAACCCCTTTCAATAAGAAAAGCGCCCCGAAGGACGCTCATATCAAATACTTATTTGGGTCTGCAGCGAATTTTGTGTAAATCGAAAATCCTCAAAGCAAAAAATAGTTGGCTTTTCCTGAAAAGCAATCTTACCCATTGCTCCTTAGTTACCGCTATCCCTAGGCCGGTTGGAGGTATGCGCGCGATAGCGTGAATGCATGAAATCGGCCTAGGGAATCGTATTTTGTGGAGCAATCAAATTGCATAACGACCTTCAAAAAGTATCGCTAAGTGATTCAAAACCATATCCCATTCGCGGTAGCGCACAGTCCATTTTTTGACAATATTATTCGACGCTAAATACAACATTTTGCGTAGTGCATCATCATTAGGGAATACCGCTTTGGTTTTTGTTACTTTGCGAATTTGCCGGTGTAACCCTTCGATTATATTCGTTGTATATATTATTTTCCTAATGGCCGAGGGATATGCAAAAAACGTAGATAATATATCCCAATTTTCTTCCCAACTCTTTATTGCTGCTGGATATTTTGTTCCCCACTTTTCTTTAAAACTCATCAGGCTCTCGATTGCAGCTTCTTCGGTTACGGCTGTATAAACTTCTTTTAAATCAGCAGCAAATGCTTTCATATGTTTATAATTTACATATCTCATACTGGATCTAATTTGATGGATAATACAGCGTTGAATTCCTGCTTTAGGATATACAGCACCAATGGCCTCACGAAAACCGTTTAGCCCATCTACGCAGAAGAGGTAAACATCTTGTATTCCGCGGCTTTTAAGCTCGTTTAGTACGCTAAGCCAGAATTTACTGCTTTCATTTTCACCTATCCATATTCCTAGTATTTCTTTATATCCATCCAAATTAACACCTAAAACCACATAGGCAGCCTTGGTTACTATCTGATGGTTTTCGCGAATTTTATAGTGGATTGCATCTAAAAATACAAATGGATATACTGCTTCGAGTGGACGATTCTGCCATTCGGTGAGTTGGGGCATAACTTTTTCGCTGATTTTGCTTACAAGTTCCGGTGATATTTCTACGTCATACAGTTTTTTTATTTGCTCAGATATATCTCGAATGCTCATTCCTGCTGCATACAGCGATAGGATTTTTTCTTCCAAACCGTCGGCGCTTCGACTATACTTCCCAATTATCTGAGGCTCATAGGTGCCATTTCGATCTCGAGGAATGCTTATTTCGACTTCGCCTAGTTGGGTTTTTACCTTCTTTTTCGAGTGCCCATTACGATAGTTTTTCGACATACTTTCAACGACATTTTCCGACCGGCGTTCCTGTTTTTCGTAACCTAATTCGTTTTCTAATTCCGCCTCCATTATTTCCTGTAATACATCTCGGAACATGTCTTTTATTGCTCCCATTACTTCCGTTGTGTTTGCAAATTTTTGTTCCCTTATTAATTCCTTGATGACTTCCTTGGGTATGGTTAACATTAATAATCTTCCTTTCTGGCTTTGATAGTTTTATTCCTATTCTTGCCATTAAGGAAGATCTTTTTCCATTATATACACAAATTTTTCCGCATCGTCACCTATTTCACATATATAACCTGCCGCTCTTTAATTGCGACCACTTCGTAAATATCGTCACCTTCCAACACACCCCACAACCAAGCTTCATCTCTATTACCATCCCACTTTAAAGTAAGATCGGTTGAAAATGTGTCCTGCCTATTATATATCAAAATGCTTGGGAAGCTATTAGGTCGAGCTTCGAATAACTTTATGGGTATATCACAAAACGGGCTCAACTTCTTTTCAATAGCTTCAAGCACGTTGTTAATTCCCTCAATACGATCTGGCAAACCAGTACAAGCACTAGGTTTTGTCCGTAATAAAACTTCAAAATAAACTAGCTTTTGCATTTTTATTAATCACAATCCCTTCAGAAAGTCTCTCCACTATTTCGCTTTCTGGAAAGGTTCCCCTGCAAAGGAATTTGTTTTTGAGTCTATAGTCCTATCCCTAATTTACGCAATAGCCAACCTATCATTTCAGCACCCCAGTAATTCTATCCGACTTATATTTGCCTCCCGTTTTACGGCAATGAGGATTAAACGGAGCATCAAGTATGTTGTTCTTTCCGAGCCTAGGTATATATTCGCTGCAGTTGCCATCTATCCAGCTTACCCGTTTGGCAACGCAAATCTCAATACCATGTTTCTCACAGTCAAAGCGGCTGCACTCTACCGTTGGCATAACCATCGCCTCCTGTTCTTAGGCATTATAAAAGCGCCCCGATGGGCGCATAAATATGATCCAGCATTATACTTGTCTAATATACTGATCTAAACAAACGATGAATATCTCCATCATCAAGATGATTTTTTTCATCACACCACTAATTAGTTAAATAGTTAACTTTATTCCCATTATCTTCATTTTGTATGATGACATAATTCATCATACATCTTTTCCTAATTCCTCATAATTCCTTATATTACAAAATTCGTGTAATTGGCACATTTTATGCTTATTATTGTAAATATCATGTTAAAACAATGAATATTTAGGAGATGAGTAAAATTTGAAAACTACATCATAACCGATGAAACCAAAATTAGAATTAAATTATCAACAATTTAGAGAGGACGCTGGCTATAATGATTAAGAAAATTATTAATAAAATACTAATGTTCTTTGTAAATCTAATGCAAAAATATTTACCAGATCCATTTACTATTGTTTGGATAATTACTCTCTTCGTCGTAGTTATGGCAATGACAATTACTCACAAGTCACTTCTTGATATTATAAATTATTGGGGCAAAGATTTTTTTGGCATTCTAGCTTTTGCCATGCAAATGGCTTTAGTCATCGTAACTGGCTATGCCCTAGCGTCAGCGCCCATAGTCCGCAAGTTTCTTAAAGCTATTGCACGTATTCCACGTACTTCAGGTCAAACTGTTTTATTTCTCGGCTTTGCTTCGATGATTTTATATTATATAAATTGGGGACTCGGTCTCATAGCCGGAGGATTACTTGCTCGCGAAACTGCAAAACGCCATCCCGAAGTGGACTTTCGTCTATTGGTTACAGCCGCTTTTTCTGGTATTATCATTACTCACGGCGGCCTTTCTGCGTCAGTGCCTCTACTCATTAACACCAAAGGACATTTTTTAGAAAAAGAAATTGGCCTTGTTCCTCTAACTCAGACGATCTTCCATCCACAAGCGCTATTTATTGTTATTTGTCTTGTCATTATAATTCCATTAGTTTTATACTGCATGATTCCTAAAAAAGAAGATACTGTCCTTGCCGATCCTCGACTATTAGAAGATGAGCCTGACGAAGTTGAATTTACAGCTGAGCACAAAGAGCTTGCTGATCATTTGAATAATAGTCTATTTTTAAAATATACGTTGGGACTAATGGGCTTAGTATACATCTTCTACTATTTCATACAAAATGGCTTCAATTTAAACTTAAATTTACTCATATTCATTTTTATCATATTAGGAATTCTTGCCCATGGTACATTAGTAAATTACGCTAAAGCCATGACGAAAGGCGCTCCTGCAGCGGCCGGAATTATCCTTCAGTATCCTTTTTATGCTGGCTTAATGGGTATTATGCAAGGTAGTGGGTTGGTGTTTGTAATATCCGATTGGTTATTAAAAATGTCCTCCTATAATACTTTTGAGTTAGCCTGTTATTTTTCCTCAATGATCATCAGTATCTTTGTTCCCTCCGCTGGCGGACATTGGGTTGTACAGGCACCATTTATGTTACCCGCCGCTAATCAGTTGGGTGTTGAACCCTGGAAAGCCGCAATGGGCGTAGCTTGGGGTGAAAGCATTTGGAATGTTGTATGCCCTTTCTGGGCGCTCCCTTTATTAGCTATTGCCAACATCAGTATCCGAGAACTAATCGGCTTTTCTACTTTACTTTTTCTCATAGGAAATGTAATTGCCATTATTGGCATTTTATTTATACAGTAATCAACAAAGCTTCGATAAAACATTCTTTTGTATCGAAGCTTTGTTGGACACTTCAAAAAGGCTCCTGCTTTTGCAAGAGTCTTTTGGCTTATCCTATTTTCGCTTTACCAAGCTGTAAATCGATTCTATCAGATAAGTCATTTAATGCGTCCCGACGATACCGAAGTTTATCAAGCACAATTTCCAATCTTCGTTTAATGACCGCTGTACTCAGTTCTTTTATTGCATTTTGACAACCTTCACTTAGTACCGGCTTTGGCTCAAATAAACCATCTTCTACCCGCTGATATGAATTTGAAATGTCGAAAACGACTGACTCCAAATCATTCAGCAAACTATCTACAGTCTGTCTAGCATTATCATCCGAATAAGTTTGAATAGCCATAATTAACACGTCCTTTTATTTTACAGCTTTACGCTGAATTTGCAGGGGCCGAAGCCCCAAAAGGAGGGTCGGTGAAAAATGAGCCTATGACACCATACCGCTGCGGCATACGGTATAGTAATTATTTGGTAAAATTGACCATACCTATGGACACTCCATCATTAAAATTGTAAAATAATGTTATCCACCAACCATGGGTAACATCAGGAGGTGGTTCCCATGACCCACTTTTTGCAGTTGCCCTGCGCTTTAAGTTAGCTACAACTGCCTAAATGGTGAAGTATCCATAGAAGTCAGTCCTTACAATTGACGGGTTAATAACCCTGCAAATATTAGAGTTAAAAATGTGGAAGAAAACCGCTGTTAGTAAGGTAACGGTGGTTTTCTTATTATTTTGCGGCGGTTGTGCGCCTTTATTACGCCGCATGGTTACACTACCATAATACATCATTATTTTTGTATATGTGTATCAAAAAAGTATACGATTATGATCAACTTACAAAATAAAAATTCTTCTTAACAAACATTCGATGTCCAAATAACTTCCATGTTAGAGTACGAACAATGCTATAACCACGTTTTTTACAGCCTACTTCTGAGTACCCAACCTCGAGTGCCTCATACATGATGGACATTTCTCCATAAACCTTGCCCCAGTTTCGAATTGGCATACTCCACTTTTTGGTTGCCTCGAAGGTTGCTAGGTATAGAGCCTTTAAAAGGGCTGTATCGCTCGGAAATACACTGCGCTGGCGATTGAGTTTCCGATACGTCGAAATTCAAGCTTTCAATGGCGTTTGGATACTTCTCCTGCCACTTCTCTGTAACCCGATTCAACTTTTCCTGGGCTTTGGCCTCACTAGATGCACCATATATCAGCTTTAAATCTGCAGCCAATGCTTTTTTATCCTTGTCCGCTACATATTTCATGGTATTTCGGAAAAGTTGTATCTAAAAAATTGCGACATACAGATTTCCGTTTTACGGCACAACGCTACAAACACGTTCATGATGACATTCTAAGAGAGACAGCTGATGTCATGGATGACTTATTTGATAGTAGTTTAGAAAAACAAAAAACCCGAGGTTTTAAAAACCCCGGGAACCTTGCATAATCTGGTCGGAGCGGCGAGATTCGAACTCACGACCTCTTCCACCCCAAAGTGAAGTATGAAATACTCGCCGCGCCTTGATTTTGCTGGGATAGTTCGATGTTTTTCTTCTGCACATTTAAGGTGTTTATAGGTGTCTATAGGCGTATTTTTTAGTCTAAGGTTAAGTTTTAGGTGCAGTAAATAGCTTGTTGAGGATATCCCTCTGTATATATATTTTGCCCCGCATTTTTATAATGGGAATGTTACTTTCCATAATCTTTGATTTTAGTTGAGTCAAAGAACATTTAGAACTATTACTCGTTAAATAGTTCCTAATTTCTCCAAGCGCAATATGAGTTTTGTTTTCAATAGTATTAGTTTCCATTTTAATGCCTCTCCTTTAACTCATGTGGAAAATAGGACTAAATAACTATTGCAAATAATAACTAATTAAATTAATCTATAACTGTTTTAATGTTAATGCAATGTGTACCACCCATGCAGGGGTGGTGCTTTTTTATTGTTTCATTAATTATAACGATGACATCCAATCGTTTTAGCGTTGGAAGCTTTCACTTAGCGAAAGTATAATTGGGGCAACAATGTTGTTATTCGGAGGCCCCTAAATGGATATTTCAAAACGTATTTTACAGCTATGTGATGCTTTTGATATTACAGTAAATAATCTCGCTGATAGATCTGGTGTTACACAATCTACACTTCACAATATCATCACAGGTAAAAGTGCAACTGCTCAAGTTGATACTATAGAGAAAATATGTGAAGGATTAGATATTAGTATCGAAGATTTTTTCCGCGAAAATGACGACTTACCAGCAACAGCTCTTCAAGAACTTAAGATGTTTAAAGATTTTTTGAGATGGAAGTACGGCTTAGCAAAATCATAATAGTGGGTTTACATACAACTCCTTTCTGGTGATCCCGAGCGCTTTAGCGATCTTATCAAGCGTTCCGGGGTCACCTCTCATTTTGTGCCGTTCGATTTCTCCCAGTGTCGATTTAGGTACATCGGCAAGTACAGCCAAATCTTTTTGATATTTAATGCCTCGTAATTTTCTATATTCTTTGATGTAGTTACGCTCCAACAGTACCCTCCTCATTAGGAGCCGGATAACTACTATACTACAACAAAATATGATTAGCTTCGACACTTCGTAATTTGTTGAAATTTTCGGGCATAAAAATATAATTCATTCTTGGCTCGTTGTAAAATTCCTCCTTATTTTTACTATTATTGTAATTATTTTTAATTAGTTACTTATTATTACATTATTCACCATATTTTTACTACAAGTAAGTGATCTTACTTGTAGATTGACTTGTAGACGGCTTGTAGATGACTTGTAGATTATAATCTACAAGTAAATGCCCTTACACCCAGTAACTGCCTGCCAAAACTGTAATTGAATAATAGAGAGTGAGCGCAAGCCAGTCGCGCATGGAAATTGGACAAGTTATTTAGTTGTTAGCCATTGAGCAATATAGGTCACCCCCGACATGGCTGCACTCCATTTTAGTATCCGTCCAAAACTATCCGGCACAATAAAAACAAATAGTAGATAAATAACAAGCGTCACAAATATTTCAAGGAAAACCGTTCCTCCACCACTTAAAAATTGTTTTATGGTTTCCATATTATTTGCCAATACCAAAAACGGCAAGAATAGCTACCAAAGCGGACAACACAACAGATGCCAAAGACACTACACTACCAGTCATCCCCACCGCGTCAGCGAGTTCTGCATACCATCCCTTCTTGCTGGCTGTCAGTAACGCTTTTAGCAACGCCACCACCAAACCGGTTATACCTATTCCGATGCACATGAAAGCAGGCGTTCCCGGCTTGATAAACTGCCAAACAAATTCTGAGTAGGACATTTTTTTATCTCCTCCATTGCTTTAATTTGAAATTCAAGTTTGGAATTTACCTTTGGAGGTTTTTCGCTAACCACCAATATTGGTGGAAATCTCTCTGTATATTTAGTCCACCACTGCCCCACGTATCCGTCGATATTGAACCATTTTTCGTACTTTTCCACCTTATCGAATTTATTAAAACCCCTGTCGTACTCGATAAAAACAAACCTATGTTTATTGGTCACAGTATTGTAAATACCCATTAACCCGTCCGGCCGTAATGCCCCATAGTTAACTTCATAATGAAATGAATAGGCCTTTTCCCAGCTCCGTAAATTAGCTAATAGCCATACTCGCACCCAGTTTACACCAAGCCGGTGTTCAATCTGCCCAGGCTTTTTCTCTGCGTAATAAATATACGGTTCTCCTATGCTGTCTCGTGATTTTTTAACTTTCTTCAATTCTGCCAGCCGTTGCATTCGCTTTTGTGCCATTTTCATCGACGGAAAAAACATCTGAGCTAATTGGTATATGTCTAATACTCCCCATTCAGCCAGAACCTCTTGTATAAGCCTATCGCGGTAGTAGCCTTTTTGGCGATTGTTCATTTTTCCATATCAACCCCTGCTTGCCGGAAAGTAAAGCCCTGGCATCCGATACCGGCAGATACGGCACTTGAACCTCTAACTGTCGTTCCCACTGATAAATTGCCCTGCCCTTAACCTCTGCTAACATAGCCGCAGCATCATTGTCTAAGAGCATTCGGGAGTTTACCGCGTCGCGCATACGGAATACCAGACTAGCATTTATTAGTGCGCGTGATGAAGTCCACCCTGGCCACATATCGCTTGAAGGCCGTTGCGTGCTAAGTATTGCCGCGAATCCTGCCGCCCGGCCCAGCCTTAATGCCCGGTTAATTAGCGTTTGGCAGACTTCGTCTTGCATTTCTGCTAGTTCGTCGATCACCAATAGCATAAAGGGCATGTGGCCTACATACTCCTGGATTTTTACACATCCGGCTTTTTCGAGAACATCAAGCCGCTTATCAATTTCCTTATTTATAGCTGTTAGCACATCTCTCGCCTGTGGAATGTCGGTTACAACCAAAGCATGCTTCTTCAAGTATGTAAACTCCAGGCGCTTCATATCGACGATTACGGCATAGATTTCACGGGTCAGTAATAGATTGCAGACCAATACATGAATTGAGTTTGATTTACCCCACCCCGGCATTCCCGCCACCATCAAAAACGGGCTGTCTGCCAAATCACGGATTACTGGGCCTGTGGCCGATTGACCGAAATAAGCTGGCAAATAGGCCCCTTTTAAATCCGTCATTTCAAATTTCAATACCGTGGGAATCGGCTCGCTGAGTACCGTTAACACAACGGCTTTCCCCCTTTTTTCAATTTCTACGCAGCCTGAAACGACATCCCCAAAGTAGTGCTTTTTGCTCTCCAAATCCCGGTAAGACACCCCGGGCGGCAGATGGAATACAAAATGGTGTTGGCTCTTATTCTTGTTGTGTGCTATCACGATAGGATGCGGCTCCTTTGGCCACAATGCTTCTAATGTATCCAAAACACCTGCCTGTATTTCATTTCCCTTTCTGTGCCGCCATGCCCGCTGAACTGCACTAACGACCGGGGTTAATATGCTGTCATCTTTTTTCATAAAAACCCCTCACATAAATTGGCTAAAATCCACGTTGTTACTGCTCACCGCAACCGCGCCTAATCTCGCGTCAATGAGCTTATTAATCAGGGCTTCAATATTGCCCGTGTCTAGTTCTGTTGCAAGTTTCTGCTTAACCCAACGAGAGAAATTAGGCAATCCCTGACTGTATCGAAATAACTCTGCATCATCATCCGTAAAATACACTAGCCTTGTTTTTGCCACATTCTCGCCCCCAGTGTGTGATAACCAATTGCGTTTGCATATATCGGATTGCTTACTTGCCTTACTTTATAGTGCTTGCTTAAATAAGGTTCCAACGCCCCTGCACCACCTCCGGTAAGTAAGACCGTCTCCCCGGAATATTTCACCCATAACTTACTGAGATCCGTGATAATTCGTCTACTAAACTGCTCTGCCTTATCATCCGCCTGTAATTCCATACAGCCATAATCTAACGTACCGGACTGTAAGTCGCGGTACTTTTTGTTTTCGTCAATTGTTACTGTGTTGATCGTACGGCTGCCCGCGTCGATCACCCTGCATTTACCGGGAGGAGACTCCGCAATGTAAGCCCCTGCCCCCTCAATAGTGATAATGATATCGGCTTCTGCAAGCCGGATATGTTTTTTCACTCCGTTGATTTCAATGTCATAAATCCCGGCAAGTAACCGCCGCAACTCAGCTTTCGTTTCCGGCGTATGCTGGTCAACAGGCAGGCCCGTTACGAGTTGCACACGTTCCGTTTCAGCAAGCAGCGCAATGGCTGTCAGGGTAAGGATTTTGGTTTCTTCGTGGATTTTACTCTTAGTGGTCATATCCCGAGCGTATCGACTCTCATGCTGGGCAAGCTCTCCGACGAAATACCGTTGGCCGTTGATGCTGACCTCGTAATTACCTCCCTCTGTTATTTTTCGCTCTCGCCATTCGCCGACTACCGACGGATATGTCAGGCGGCGGCCATTAAATATGGCCTTAACGGCGTGGCGGCCACAATCTACAGATATAGCCATCTATATACCTCCCAATATAGTTACTGCTGCAGTATGTTGTTTGCTATATAGATATGCTGGATGTGTATAATTTGATGCCTGTATTGGTTAAAATAGAAATAAAAAAATCCCCCCCTTTAATCTGGAGGATCAATTAATTCTTCAATATGACATTGAAGTTTTCGCGAAATGTTCCATGCCCATTCTAAAGAAGGTTGAATTTCTTGTCTCTCCCACCTAGAATACTGATTTTTATTAACCCCCAAAAACATTGCAAACTCTGTCTGGTTCATCTCCCTCTTGTGTCGCCAAGACTTTAAATTATTTTTCAGCATAACATCATCCTTGCAGGAATATAGTAGTAATTAACAGTATTTCTATATAATGTAAATAATACCCTTTATTTAGGAAGGAGTTTTGGCATGGTAACCCGATATAAGCTTTTAGTATTTTCTCTATTATTTGCAATATTGTTTTCTCAGTATGGATATTGTTCTGGTAGATACTATCAACTGTATTCTAATTCTTATGGGACATTTTCTTTAGATACTTTTACTTTAGAAGTTAATAGTAATACTACTGGCATCTATTTTAATGCATGGATCATGATACAATACACCGAAGAAGGAAGATATCAGGTAATTGCGGATCGGCTAAAGTTAGGCCTTCCGGTTTTTGGGTATCAAAATCTTAAATCTTCTCTATGGAACTACACATTTGCAACAAACGGAACACGAAATTTTTTTAAAAATATGCAGTGTATAGAATATGATACTTACGATAATATTCTATGGAATTATACGTATCCATCTTCTAAACCGTTTCAAGAAGCAATTCCAGGTTCAACAGTAGAATCTGATATATACGGAATATCACTTTATTGCTCATCAAATGGAATTCAACCCAAATAAATGGTCAGTCATACGATGTTGTAAATATATTTAATGGAGGGGTTAACTGTGAAAAGGCTTATTACGTTCTTGCGATTATTTGTTTTTACAATCTTATTAGGAGCACTATTTACACAACAAGGTTATTGCTCTAGCAGATATTATCATTTAGAATCTAATGAATATGGAATTTTCTCTTTGGATACGATAACTTTTCACGTTACTAAGGATAATAATTGGATTTACTTTGATATTTGGATTAAAGATGAATATACTGAAAAAGGGATAGAAGATTATAAAAAAAGCAGACAATCGAAAGGACTTCCTACAAAAGGTTACGAAAAAACAAGTTATTCTTTGACTCACGAAATATTTGCTACAAATCCATCGCGTAAAATTTTGGCACATGTGGGTTATGCTGTTTATGACAAATATGGTACTAGTATAGAAAATACCACATTGTCCTCACTTAAGTATGAAGAAGTTATTCCGGGTTCAGTAGGAGAAGCTCTCTGTAATGAGGTAATAAATTATTGCATAGCAAATAACATATCTCCACAGTAAAACTAAATAGGTATTCAATATTTCCAAAACACAAACAACCCATAGCCAGTGAAATTATGGCTATGGGTTGTTTGTGTATATTTTACTTCTCCACAAACCACTTACCTTCATCGTCAAAAAAATAAACCTGCTTACCCATGATCTTACAGGTGTAGCGTATACCCAGGCCGCCGCCTTTAAGTGAGGCGGCTTTTCTTACATCAGTAAGTCGGTCTATCTCGAACACGCGTCCATCCTTCCACTTTAAACTTAAGGGGCGAACTGAGCCGTCGACATTATGTCGAGCCGTAACTTCCACGAATACTTTTCCCATACTTATCACCTAAAAAAGGATACTGGATGAATTACATTATCGTCTTTCGGACTGAATCCACTTAACTGCGAATCTTTCATCATAATGCACCGTTGTATACAATATGATCCAAAACGTTCACGGAGCTTATCAATGGTTCGTTCAATAGGTTCCTTATCTACTTTGTTCCAGAATAGATCAAGTTGAATATTCCCTTCTGCCGTTACTAAATCGGCACCCCGAACACCCAGGCTGCGGATCGGTTTATCCCATGTATAATTAGTCTCAAATAGCTCTAACGCTTTTGCTGCTATATCATCCGAAATAAATGTTGGCACCGGAATTTTCCCCGGCCTCTCAAACGATGATAATTCGTTATTCCGCACACTTATTGATACAGTGGTGCATTTCAGCCCGTGTTTTCGAAGTCGCGCTGCCACACTTTCAGCCAACACATAAATAATAATTTTCACATCTGCTATATTCACTAAATCTCTGGCAGTAGTTGTGCTGTTGCCAACAGACTTTACAATACTCTCCTCACCAACCAGGCGCACCGGTGCTGAATCAAGGCCATTAGCGAACTGCCACAAGGTTTCTCCCCAAACACCTAGAAGCAGCTTTAAATCCCGTACATTACGGTTTGCCAAATCACCTATAGTAAATATCGCCCGATTCTCTAACTTCCTTTTAGTTGCACGACCAACATACAATAAATCACCTACCGGCAACGGCCATACAGTTTGCCGGTAGTTTTCCTCCGTAATAACTGTAGTCGCATCCGGTTTCTTCATGTCGCTACCGAGTTTAGCAAATATTTTATTCCAGGAAACACCTACCGACGCAGTGACCCCCACTTCCTCCCGCATACGTTTACGAATAGTATCGGCGATAGCGGGACCATCACCTGCAGTCAGCTTTGAACAAGAAACATCGCACCAAACCTCGTCAATTCCAAATGCCTCGATTTGGTCAGTGTAATCAGCATATATCTCCCTGGCCATTCTGGAAAACCGCAGATACTTTTTGAAGTCCGGCGGTACAACAATCAGCCCCGGGCATTTTTGTTTGGCCTGCCATATGACATCGCCGGTTTTAACCCCCATTTGCTTAGCATGGTAGTTCTTCGCCAAGACAATTCCGTGACGCGCATCTACATCACCGCCAACAGCTACCGGGAAATCGCGAATCTCTGGTCGATAAAGGCACTCCACGCTTGCATAAAAATTGTTTAAGTCTACGTGCAGGATTGTACGATTCATTTATCCCCCGCCTTTTTAGAACATTTGTTCGATGGTTTTATTATAAGGCGGGCGAGGATACAAATCAAGGCTGAAATCGTACAAATGTTTGGTTTAAATATTACCAGCCCTCTTCTCGCGCGGGAGGCTAGTATTGTAAGCATAGGAAAAACAGAAAAGACTAAGAAGAAAGTAAAAAAGGGTCTGGCGTAAATTTAACTCCATTAAAACGCAAAATAGCCCCTCAACCAACCAGGCTGAGGGGCTATTTAATAAACTACATAAGTCAAACTTTGATATAATAGCTATAAAACCATAATTCACAGGAGTGTATATGAAAGCAACTGTATATAAGTCTTTTTTTCTAGACCAAGCCCTTCCTATTATCGACTTAGACCGAATTTCTGTTGCGGCTTATGCTGGTGTTTTATCTGTAGCCAGCTTCGGCAATGCAGTTAGTTTTCGCATACCGGCTTAATCGTTGAGCCAGGGCAGGCGTATTTGTCGGCAGCTGAATGGCGTTAAAGTCGTAGAAAAAGTTCAGGACTCAAAAGATAAGATGCTGGATATTCTACTATAGCACATTATATTTTCCAATAACCCCCTTACCCGAACTGGATAAGGGAGTTTCATTTGTTTCGCTACCTCTTCCCTTAATTAACTTCTAATATTTTATCGTGTATTGCAGGAAATTAATGCAAAAAAAAATAAGCTAAGACAAATATATCCTAGCTTCGAAGGAAGATCAGCATTTTATTGTACTTTTCGCACCTAATTAAACCCTTTTACACCCAACTTGAAATGCCTAAGCTATAGGATAAAGCTCCCCCATTCATGGCGAAAACAGTAATATTAATAAAAATCTTAGTAAAGTACCAATAAAAACCTTTATACCTTAAACTTTCTTACAACATTCTGCATTTCCTCTGCCATTTTAGCCAATGCCTGACTTGAAGAAGCGATTTCTTCTATAGAGGCAGACTGTTCTTCAGAGGCGGCTGATACTGTCTGTGTCTGACTTGCCGTATTCTTACTAACTGAAACAATCCGTTGCACGGATGATACAATTTGTTGACTACCGCCAGCCATTTGCTGAACATTGGCCGAAATGTCAGCTACCTGAGAGGAAACCGTATTAATAAGTTCTACTATCTCTCCAAATTTCTTTCCGGCACTATTTACTACTTCCGTTCCTGTTTTTACATCCTGCGCACCAGTATTCATGGCCACAACTGCTTTTTCCGTATCAGATCTAATCTCACCGATAAGTATGGCTATTTTTTGAGTCGATTCCTGTGACTGTTCGGCTAATTTTCGCACTTCTTCGGCTACCACGGCAAAACCTCGTCCCTGCTCTCCTGCCCTGGCTGCTTCGATGGCCGCGTTAAGGGCCAACAAATTAGTTTGTCCGGCAATACTGGAAATAACTTCAACAATTTGACCGATTTCCTGCGAACGTTCATTTAGTTTGCTAACTGCATCAGCAGCTTCCAACGTAGATTGTTCAATTGACGCCATTTGATTAACGGCCTGCCCAACAATCTCACTGCCAGATTTAGCCGATTTAAAAGTTGTATCTGTTACTCCTGCCACAGTATTAGCATTGGCTGCGGCTTGCTGCATTCCCGCTGACATTTCCTGAACCACAGTTGCCGCTTCATCAGCAGCACTCATTTGAGCATCAGCCCCCCGGGCCACTTCTGTTATAGATCCCGCCACCTGATTAGTGGCTTGAGCAGACTGTTCCGTGCTGGCCGAAAGCTGTTCCGCAGAAGCTGCCAATGTTTCCGATGAAGTAACAATCTTCTTAAGAACATTGCTAATGCTAGTAATCATTTTTGCCATGGCTCTCGCTAGCTCGCCAGTTTCGTCTTTGGCACGAAGGAATTTTTCCTCAACCTTAAAACTAAAATCACCGTCCGCCAGTTTATTTAAATCCATAATAACAAGTTTAAGAGGCCCGGTAACAGATCTCGTTATCATTATAGCGGTAGCTATTCCTAGTATTATCGCTACCATAGTCAATACCAGTAGGGTGATTTGAGCCTTATGCCCCATTGTCTGAGCATCATCAAACCCATCATTCATTTGCTTTTCCCTAAACACAAGATATTCATCAATTTTATTTCGAATATCAGAGGCGGCTGGTGCCATTTCACTCCCCATAACACTGACTACTTCGTCCATTTTACCAGCATTTTTTAGAGGAACAGTTTTTTCCATTGCTATCTTATCATATTTTTCATTTAAAGCTTTAATATCCCGAGCAAACTGTTTTCCTTTCTCCGTAAGAGCTCTATCATTTAGTTCCTGTAAAATTGTGTCATCTTCTTTATAAAGCTTTTTATAGTCATCAATAAACGATTCCTTACCTGTAATGCAAAATCCCCGAATAGCCGCCACTTTTAAAGCACTATGCTGTGCTAAAATATAAGTTTTTTGATACAGGACCAGGTTAATCTCCTGCAAATTATCACTCGTTGTATTCATATTCCCAATTAAAAATACCCCAATGCCACAAGATATCGCCGTAATCGCCAGAACAATAATAAAGCCCATCAATATTTTTGCACCGATCTTCATTATGCATCCTCCCCTGCCGTATAATAGCACCTCTCTCATCTCACCATGTAGTTATATCTCTAGAAATATAACTACATGTAACTTTACACGCTAGATTAGCACTAACGCCTTTACTTTTTACGTTTCTCTTATATAGTTAGTTATTTAATATCATTGGTCATTGATTCTATACTACTTATCTACACCTCCCTATTCTTCGGGTTTTCTTATTATGCTTTAAATATCTTTCCCTCCTTCCTATGTAATCAAATAAGATTGCAAGGCACTGTGAATCCTTGCAATCTTAAAAACGTACATACCCTTTATCCCAAGACTTTAAGTCTACTATAATATATTGAAATTTACGACATTTTATCTCAATTTCCTCTATATTTCGCCTATACATTTAAAAATTTTATTAGTTTTTGTATAAAAATGTCACTTTCAATTAAACATAAACCTTTATAATCATCTGTCCATACAGGAACTAAGTTAAGCAACCCACAATGGATAGCTCCTTCTCCTCTTTCTTAAAAACCACTTACCTTCATCATCAAGTATATAAACTGGCTTGCCCATTGCTTGATAAATTATCTAAACTATTTCAGCAACCTTTTCAACTTTAGTTGCAGAAATACCCTGTATAAAAAAGATACCTTTAATAATAAGGAGGGAAATAAATAAATTGACTAGACAGACGCATCCACCTGGCCTATATGTTGATTTCCAACCAAACCATTTCCTTAATATAGGCATTATATTCACCATAACCTTTAAATCAGGCAGTTTCATATTTCACCATCAACGGTTGCAATTTACGGTATAAGTCAGCCGGGGTCACATTATCAGCGCTGAAATCTGGGAATATGTTAAGACCACCAGCCTGCAGTATCCTGGTGACAGCCTCCGAACAATCTACCGTTTTTTCTCCATCGCCAGGTACCGTTACTCCTAAAAGGTCATGCAAACCGCCATCAACGCATGCTCGATAACCATACGGTGTACCTAACAGCTTTTCAGCTTCTGCCTCTGCTGATGCGATGTCCGGCATATCAATGGAAACTATGGTATGCTTAAATCCGTCATAAGCCGTCAATTCAGACTTAACAAAACCATCTTCCAAGGCTTCCAGTATTCCACCCAACATAAATATTCCGGTATGGCTTGGGTCTTCACCAGGCCCTTCTACTCTATCGATTAACCTCCCGAACGGTGAAACCGCATAGCTAAACAATACCTTAACCTGTGCCATTTCTACCCCTCCATTAATTGTTTTGCATAATCAAATGCTTGGTTGGTCAGTTCAACACCCGCTTTAAACTTTTGACCGGCTTCATCCAATGGCTGGCCAGTGGCTAATCCATTCACAAAAACGCAAAACATTTTTTCTATACAACAGCCGTACGCATCTTCCAGAGCATCTTGATAAACCTTTGTATCATCCAAAATAAAACCTCCCAAATACAAAAATAGCCCCGGTATTAACCGGGGCTATCGCAATTTTACTTACCTTGAGCTTTCTTTTCGTTTGCTAATACTTTATTTAAATACGATTCAATCTTATCCGTAAGTGCAGTGACCAAAGTGGAAATTACCACGGTCTTAATTGCTGTCAGAACGGCTTTCTCCATGTTGTCGCGGATCTTGACCCACAGGCTCGAAGTCGTGCTAATCTCCGTTTCCAGATCCGCGATAACCTGGGTAACGGCTTCCGTCGAAGCATCTGTAATGAGATCAGACAGTTCACTTAACACTTCGGTAATAACCGTAGTGACCGCACTCTCAGCCGTGGCAATAAGGGTAATCGTACCGGAAACAGTGTCCCCGGCTTCCACCGCTACGACAATAGAATTTGAGGTATAGCCGTCCAAAGAAGCAGTAAAAGTCTGGTCACCTACGGCCAAATCACTTAAGGTTGCATTGCCATCGGTGCCGGTAGTGGCCGAAGTTGTAACATCGTTAATTACAACGCTGACCGTTGCACCTGCTAAAGCCGTTTCTGCACTATTTTGAACGGTGATTGTCGCATTTCCCGTAGTAGCGGTATCCGCATCAGCTTTCAAATTGAACTTGTTATCCATGTTAAAAAACACTCCCTTAATTTTTTTATTTGTCCACCGCAGTAAACGGGCGATGGTCCGTAAACCCCATGGTATGGCCTGGGCAACTTCTCTCTCTGCAGCATTAAAAATCGCCACCTTTGCGGCCTCTAGTTCAGCCTGCACGGGCGGCGATTCAGCAAGTTTTATTAGTTCAGGTACTACCTGTTTCTCAAATTCCGCAAGGTCCATAATTACCCCCTGCTTGTCCAGCAATCACTGGAAAATTTCTCGTAATACTCATAAGGTAAATAACAATATCCGGCATCTCCCCAGACGTAGCCCCATGAATTTCTAACGATCAACTGACTTTTGTCATCATCATAGCCCACAACAAGCACTGCATGGCCGCCTAAAAGTTGTTCAGTTTCAGTGTTCGGCATCGGAGCAATGCCGGTATTAGCCACTTCGTCCGATTCGAAAGATTCATAGACATCAATCCCGATCACTACGGGCAACCCCTCCGCCAGAGCCGCTTTAAGGCTGGCCAGCGAGGTAATGCGGTGATACTCTTGGACTTTGTACGGTGCAGCGTCAGCAACCATTTGCTCAGTCGGAGTATTAGTGAAAGTCGTGATATCGTATGGCCAATCCACTTCCGGGCAAACGCCGATCTGGTTTAGCACCTTCATACCGTCACGAATCTCTGCACCGCTATCCTCGTTTACTGTACCTTCGAGTGAACGTTCTTCCCAATACAAGAACAACCGGGATAACGCTACCCACTTGGTTTCCTTGTTGATTAAGAGGTATTCTCGCAATCCTGATGCAATGGCATTAGCCGTGCAACTTCCGAGTTCTCCCTGGTTTACTACCGGACTACACTTTTTTCTCAAATCCATTTTTGCCGGCAAGTGGGCTTCCGCTTTAAAACTCGCGGAACAAAAAATATGGTCCCTTAAGTCTGGAGTATCCTTTTTGAGCCGATACTTATGTTTCATAAAGCAATTCCTCCTCATTAAAATTAAAAGCCATCTGCTTTAATAACAGCGGCTAATTACCAGGCTTATTAAAGTGGGCTTTACTAACCATTATACAAATACCAAAGCGCTTTTCCCCGCAATATATCTCCACCTGAGCCAGGGGTATCTCTTGCTTTAATCACCCAGAAATCCCACCTTTCGCATGAATTATTTGGACCATATTTCCCATCTGGGCATCCGTTTTGTTCATACCCAGGGTTTAGTCCGTCCATATTGTCGGCAGCCTCCGCGTGCGTCATGAAATGTTGAATGTCAATCGGTAGATTTAACTCTTCACTCAGTACCGCCATGACTTGGGCAATCGTCTCGATCTGCGCGTCAGTCGGCGGTTCAGGGCCAAGGTTATCAGTAGAGTGCGCATCGTAGGCACATAACGCCGCAATGGCTACCGTCCCGGTATTGCGCATGTAGGTATGCTTAAGATAGGTTGTTAGGTCATCGACTGTAACAATGAGCGTACCGTCGGCATCAACCAGAATGTGATAATCGGTAAATTGCTGGCCATAATGACCGGCTGTCCAATGGATATATACGTGACCAATTTTACCCTCTGCGGCTTTAGCAAATTCTCTAATACCTGATAGATTCATTTTCCAAGCCTCCTTTCGATTCACAAGAAGAGTGCCGCCTAAATTAGACGGCACTTCTTTTATATAATGTAACATTTTAAAGGGCATTAAAAGTGTCACTGTTATGTCATTTTAGCAGCTTCTCCAATAGCACTACCACCAATGCCGTGATGATTCCGCTTGTGCCAGCCGCTTTCCATACCGCCATTTCCAATTCCCGAAGCCTTTTAAAAATATCATCATCGTTTTTTTCCAATTGTATAAGTCTAGCCTCATGACCCGCATGTACTATACAATCTTTTTCTCCCACGCCTTTCCCGCCTCCCAATAATAAAATAGACGCCGAAGCGTCTTAACTCCCCAATGACTCTTTCCATGTCCATGTGACGATTCCATCGGTAACTGTCCCTGCCGTAGCCGTGGGTGCTGTAGTTCCCGAAGTCCCGGCAGTTGTGCAAGTATAAACGTTTTTTCCATAGTACACTATATCGTTTTCGCTATAAGCTGTTGACGCAACCCATAGCGCAGGAGTACCGGCATCCATGTAATCCATGAGAAACCAAAGATCGTCTTGTCTGTACTCACCAGATGGTTTTCCACTGGCCCATGAAGGACTTTCTGACATCAGAAGTGTGTAATTATCACCACTGATGTTATAGTTTTCGTAACTAAGAGCATTACCAGATGAATCATAATAAGTAACTTGAACATTAACCACTTTCATACTGAGATTTCGAATAATATTCGTGATTTCTTCAGTAACGGCGGTACTATTTACAACGGTTTCCGTTGTCGTTTGGATAGTCTTTTCAATGCTTCTACTACTCAAATTTCTCACCCCTTTACGAAATAGTGAAGGTCGTTGAATATGGCCTTCCCATTTTATTTAATTCATACGTGGTGTCGTAAACATCTCCAGTGATCGCTAAACTAAAGCTATCACCAGAAGTTAACGTAGACGCTGGGGTAATAATCAAAACATTACTACTTACCGAATACGTGCAGGTTATTGCTGTTGAAGTAGTTGTATCCGTGAGCGTGATCGTTGATGAGGAACAAGATGCGCTTGTAATAGCCTTGTTAAAAGTAACCGTGATCGCCGTCGATGAGGTTGTAATACTACTTACGCTTGGCGTAGTAAATGCCGGAGTATAAGAAGCCCATGCACCGCTAACACATTTATAAAAAGCATTAGTGTCATAGGCATAATAGATATTTCCGTTATACGTGGAGGATGCGGTTGGCATATTGGCGTAGGTTCCCATACTGATTATTGTCCTTGTAGAATCGTACACTCCGAAAACGTCCGAATACCAGTAATATTTACCAGCGGTTCCCGTTCCGTTAAATACACTTCTAGTTTGTAAATCATAGACTAGCGTTCCGCTTGGAATGGTTAGTGTTGATAGATAAGCCGCAGTCCCAAAGTACGGGTAGCCGGTGGTCAGCAACCATTGTCCGCTACTATCTAAGGTTAGGGTATTAGTATAGTAACCGGCAATCATTTGTAGACAATTATAAGACGTGCTTGTCGTTGTTGAATTACGGAGCTTATATAATTCTTCCGGGTAATAATCTGCTGGTCGACGCTTCAAAAGACTTAAATTACTTACCTTTTTAGATGTTATACTTCCACTATCGTCTACCGTCAGCATATAGTAATAGCCCGAAGGTGACTTAATAACTGGTCCGTTGACTTCTTTGTCGAAGGATTCAAATGTAATGGGTCTGGTAGTCATTGATTTTATATCAGATAATTTATAGTTTCCTATATGAGCGTTGTTATCTTCGAAGGTTCGTAATGTAGAGTTGTAGTCCACTGTAGGGTCTACGGAAGATACTCCATATTGCTTATTATTAATGTCTACATAAGAATAATCACTATTAATTTGTATACTTTGATATTCGGATAAAGTACCACTTGTAGTTATACTAGAAAGGGGTATATCTGTTTTTATAGTAGTTCGATAGGCTCCCGTTAATAAATATAGATTCATTGAAGTTTCATTGCCCAATATTTCGTATGATCCACAGCCTAACGTGCATTGACCGGCGGTTGTTCCGTAAAATCTATTTCCTTCTAGGCGTACTTTCGGTGCAATTCGTAAGCTAACCTTATCTGATGATACTAAAGATTCAATGCTTGTACTACTGTCAACTGAAATTCCCGCTAAAGCGATTCCCTGCGTACCGATGTTTTCAAAATAGCAATTTCTAATTGTAAAAATAGATGTATCTGAACCTGTCGCTGTAAAATCTGACGTATAAAACCCCAAAAAACCATATTTAAATCCTTCAATAATGCAACCATCGAAAACAATCGCATTAAGCATAGACTCTATACGAAATGCTTGACTCGTACATCTAAGAGCGTAATTAGTATCGGTTTCACTGGAACCTTGGGCCACGAATTTTGAAATGGAAGAAGTAAAATCAAGTTTTACGTTTTTAAATTTAATTGTATTAATTTCAAAAGCTGATGTTCCAGGAGAAAATTGAACACCCCTGTAACAATTTCTAATACATGATTCGCCCGAAACTTGACCGTAATATGTATCGGCTAATTTTAATCCGCAATAGCAATTTAATATAGTTACATTATGGAGTAACCATATATTAGCCTCTGAAATGCTTATACCGTTAGAAACATAATCTCCATCAAGGGTTATACCGTCAATTGTGAGATATTGTGGATATTTTACGCTTGTAGAATTCGTCCAGGTTATTAAATTGCCGGAAAACCCATTAGATGTTAAAGTAACCCCATTTGCTTGGATATAGATTTGCTTCGTTTGGGGCGGTATAGTTACGGCGGCAGACATTATATAGTCACCAGGTGGAATTTTTATATGTCCTCTCTGCGTGGTTGATGAATTAGCATAATTCAATGCCGCCTGTATCCCGCACCAATCTATTTCGTTGGTTAATGCTGTAGCAAAAGAATATACCGCCTGGGCTGCGGCTAGAGTTGAATAGTACGAAGACAACGGGTGACTAGAACCATCCCCAACAGCTCCAAAAGCCCGAACATCAATATGTGGGCCTTCTTTAATTTTTGCATCTAAAAGCTTCATGGTCCCGGTATAGTCTTGCAAAGCCAACTTTTCAGCTTCATCCGCACTAGCCGCCGCATTATCGGCATAAGTGGAAGCATTGGCTTCACTGGTAGCGGCGTTAGTTTCACTCTTTGCCGCCGCAGTTGCAGACGATCCAGCATTCGTTTCGCTTGCCGCGGCGTTGCTCTCTGATCTGGCAGCATTGGTTTCACTGGTTTTAGCGTTAACTTCAATCGTTGCGGCGTTCGTAGCACTTGTGGTCGCGTTTTCTTCACTTGTCTTCGCGTTAACCTCACTGGTTGCGGCGTTCGTTTCAGAGGTTTTAGCATTCGTCTCACTTGTCGCGGCATTTGACTCCGATGTAGCCGCGTTTGCTTCACTTGATGCCGCTTCCTCGGCCTTTGTTGTGGCAATTTCCGCTTTCTTAGTGGCGGTACTGGCACTAGCTACAGCCTGAGCCACGGAAGCCTCGGAGCCTTGATCTACGACTACTACTGTTTTAGCCAAAAGCACTCACCTCCTAATTCAGAAAATAAAAAAAGACGCTTATGCGTCTAGCTCCCCAAAGATTGTTTCCACGTCCATGTTACTGTACCGTCTGTCGCCGTGCCGCTCGTTGCCGTTGGTGCCGTGGTTCCTGATGTCCCGGCAGTTGTACAAGTATAGACGTTTTTACCGTAATAGGCTACATCATTAGCGGCATAAGCCGTAGAGGCTACCCACAAGGCAGGTTCTCCTGCATCCATATAAGTAATCAAAAACCAAACATCTTCTTTTCGCCATTCATTTGCCGGTTTTCCAGTAGCCCATGACGGATTAGCGGACATTAACAAGGTGTAATTATCACTGGCAATCGTATAATTTTTTGTTGTAGTGGTGCTATCGGAGAGCGTATATTGGCACGTCACCCCAACAGTGCTATTTGCTGAGTTTTCAACGATTTTGATAAGATCGACAGCCGTAGCATTTACTGTCTCGGTTTCGGTGGTGGCGGTAATTACCGTTAGCTCCACATCTGTAGAAATACTCATTAAAACAATCTCCTTTCGTTAATATTCAAGTACCAAATACCCTCCAATATAGAAACTTGAAGTATAGGTAACGGATGATGGTACAATTTTAATTACTAGCTGCCCATCCTGCGGGAAATAGTAGGGTATACCGCTCAAACTATCCGAAAGCGTGGAATTTGTTTTTGTGTTAATTGTCCCGGTTAGTAACGTTTTCGTGCTATCTGTATCATAAATTGTGATTGTGAAGGTTTGTGAGGTTGAAGTTGATGCTAGGTTTATAAAGGATAGGCTCATTAAATTCACTAATGGCAAGTCATACGTTTTGGTTGTTGTTGCGGTAGGACTTACATATGCAAAATACGCTTGTTCTGGGCTAAGTGATATTATGTGTTTGGTTATAGGTCGTGTATATTTATAAGCATTAAAATAACTTCCGCCTAGCCTTATGCTGCCGTTTATTGTTACGGTGATACAATTATTAAATGTATAAATCGGGGCGCATCCTGCGTGAGTCAGAGAGGACACAACGCTATTATTAATAATATCATTCGGTATAGAACAATCATTGAAAGTCAGTTTTAAAGGGGATGTATAATCTCCATCGATGGTTGTATGGTAGCATTTAAAGTTATCAAATCCAACACATGAGTTAAAAGTAAACATTCCTTTACCTTGTGTAAGAATTGGATACCACGAAGTTGTTGTTAATTCACCGCCGCCAACATCACTATTACTAAAATTAGCGGTAAAATAGACATTGGCTTGCTCAATATCTATTAATCTGCTAGAACCTTTCATTTCGAAAGATACACCATCCTCGGAAAAATGCGGTCCATTATCATTACCAAAGTAATCTTGCTCTGCAGTTGAAGGAACACTAATAAATGTCCCACCGCTAGTTGATATTACAGACCCCTGGTACATATGGATGTTAGCCCCACGTAGATACTGAAAAACTACCCCTGTAAAACTTTCTATATCAGTAGCAAAAAACCGCCAGTTAACGCACTGAGAATTATCGAGAGTAAAAAATATACTGTCGCTCGTTCCTTCCCATAGCTTACAATCACGAAATGTAACTTCAGAACAATCTGCACTACCGGACACTACTATAATTTTCAACCAATTCTTAAAGACACATTTTTCGAAAATCAGGCTTTGTGGATTGGCTCCAGACATATTCATAAAGGTACCTGTTCCCGCTGTTGATACCCCAAAATATATGCCAGTAAAAATGGTAAAACCAAAAATGTCCTGGTTATCAAATAGCGCTGTTGAGTCACTTACTGTTAGCATAATTTTTGTGCTTTGCCATCCATCACCTTCAAATAGAAACCGGCCATAAGGTACTGATGTTGTGCTGCTTATTAATGATTCCGATACAATATAAGTTCCGTTCGGTACTTTTATTTTTAATGGCATTCGCCAACCGGACGTTACTGTAGAACAAGCAAAAGCAAATTGAATTGCTGATGCAAACGCACTTGAGTCATCAGTTGCCCCGTCACCAGTGGCCCCATAATCTCTCACGTTTATCTCATTTCGTGGTGGATGATAAAAGCAACGCCACGCACCGCTTTCAAGTGAAAAACACTCTACTATGCCACCCGCAGCCACATATAAATCACGATTTCCTGGAAGAATCATGGTGTCGGCATTATAAGTTATCGATAGGCTAGATGAAAAGATTAATGTCCTTTTGGCACCTTGTTGCAACGTACCAAAGAACGTTATTGTCTTTGTTCCTGTTATTATAACGGTATTATTTGTTGAGCTTAAATCAGTTGTCGATGCACTGGCTATTTCGGTATAGGATTCATTGATTGGCCCTGCCATATCTGCACCGGATTTCGGAACATAGTAAGTTAAAGAGCTTTCTACTTCTTTCGCCCTAGCCGCCGCACTAGCGGCATACGTGCCAGCATTCGTCTCGCTGGTAGCAGCTTTCGTTTCACTCGTTTTTGCATTTGTTTCACTTATCGCTGCATTATCGGCGTAAGTGGCAGAATTATTTGCATAGTTTGCCGCATTAATTACGGACAAGGCCGCAGCCGCCGTTGCTTCTGATACTGCATTAGTAGTTGCTGTTGTTGTTGCTTCTTCAATCGTTGACTCCATAGTGGACAGAACTTCTTTTGCCTTTGTAACACTATCGGCGGCGGATTCCGCATGATTTTGAGCAAGATTCGCTTGTTCTGTCGCTGTACTGACGCTGGCAATAATCTGCCCTAAAGATGCCTCAGAACCTTGGTCAATAACTACAATAGATTCAATATCATCATAATTATTCGGCACTTTTACTCACCCCCGGCGAAACAAAAATAAAGCCGTTCAAGATACGAGTTGAGGCACCTTGAGGGCTTATCACATAAACATCATATACATATTTACTTAACTGTGAATAATCATGCCCTTTCGTGGGTATAGAACTAGATTGTTCTTCGGTTAGAATTAATGAAAACATTCCCTTTTCAGCATCATAAATTTCGTAATCTCCAGTAACGGTTATAGTCGAGCTGGTGGCCGATGGCCTTATTTGCCACAATATTGTATAGTCAGTTAAGTTCTTTGGAGAACCATCCGCATTTTTCCACGTTATGGGCTGTACCCAAGTTTCACCCTGCTTAGTGCGAAAATGGTATTCTCCGTTACTTCCCGCCAATTTTTCCAAAAAACCACCCCCTTTCACCAAAATTAAAGAGAGTGCAATTTCTGCACTCTCTCTACTCATTTACCTATTTCTATTCTTCTATTTCGGCAGCATCAAAGACATTTTGCGACTCAGTAACCGCCAGTTCTTCCTGTAATCGATGTTTTTTCTCAATCTGGCTATTCATCTCAGTAGCAAAATCCTGAAAGCTATTGCCGGCTTTTTTCTTCATAGACTTTGAAAAATGCAAATAAGAACCATCATTGCGATATGTCATTGTATCACCTCAATGAATAGTCTGCCCTATGCCATTAATTTTACATCGACTAATTTAAGGTAGCGTTATTTCTTAGATTCATCGTATGAATTAATATATTCATACTCTCCTCTCTGGCCTTTAGATACATTTTGCAGGCTCCGTTCTAAACCGGTTTTACTCTTCTTTTGGATTTCCGTACTGACCCGTTTACCGGAAATACGGCGTTCCGCTAACTTGTTCCTATTTTCATCGGATGGATTATTAATATAGTTGTCGATAGCCTTAGCATCTTGGGCTTGTTTTTCTTTTTCCTCCGTGCTAATGATGTTGCGTAGATCAGAGGATACCGCTTCATCTGCCAGCCTAAAGCCCAATCCTTTTACTAAACGTTCATACATAGTATCGTATACGTTATTCGTCCGGCCGCGTGCGGTTTTGGATTCTCCGGCAACCGCCTGCGCTATATTGCCAACGCCGGGCGAAACGGCTTTTAAGGTTTCATTGATATTACCCCGCCCTACTTCTCTTATCACTGAAAGTAATGTGCTGACGGCTGGTCCAAATGCGTCCTTTAGTTCCGTTGGCATTATATCCCCTAGACCGGTTCGATTAGAAATATCTACGCTGCCGGTATAATCCGTTGAGAGAATCCCGTAGTTTATGGCTTTAATAAGGGTTTGTCTATCTTTGTCTTCACCGGCCCATGTAAACATTGCTTTTTTCATTTTTTCTTCAAGGTCAACGCCAAGGATTCCACTCAATAATTCTAACAACGTATTAGCAAACGGCGGTCCCGCAAACAACCCGGAAAGGAGTAGCAGCGGTATCCATAACCGGAGGTTTTGTCCAAGGGTGCCTTCATGGAGTAAATCGCCAATGAGTTCCACTTCTTTGATACCGAACTTCTTAAATTGTAGTAATAGTTGAGCTACTGGGCCGCCCCGTCTAAATAGGTTAGGGGCATCCGCCACGCTATAATCGAAATTGGCTTGAGTATTAATGGACTTCGCATACTGTAAGGCTTCTTCTTTACTTTTTCCTTGGCTAATGGCTTTATGGTACGCTCCCAAGATAGCCGTCCGGCGCATCAACATGTCTAAGTAATGAAAAAGAATCGTTGAGTTTTTAAATAGCTTGCCCACGTTTCCGGCGCGAGAATAGCTGCCACTTTCCATGGTCAAATTGGTATCAATTCCGGCTTTCCGTAAAATGATACGGTCTGCTAAATCAGGCCGTATGGCCCTTGCCAACCCTTTTGAAGCCACCCCATAATCATTAAGGGCGGCACCCACATTGATAAACTGAGCTACTTGAAGTAAGGCCGAAGAAACGTTCAACATCCCCAGTTTCAACACAGCTATTGTGTTAGTCAGCCCGGAGACAAGTTGCAAAGCCGGTCGATCACCAAAATAAGCACCAAGGTATTTTTTGAACACAGGGTTTAGGTTCAAAGCATCGTTTAATACTTTTTCTATGTTGGTAGGCACACCGTTCACATCATTGATATAGTCTTTCACATAGGAAGCTACTCCTTCATGGCTGGCGTTATCCCAACGGCCAAACAGCCGTTCAAAGGTGCTAATCGACTTGGATTTAAACGGGTCCATAGCCACATACCGGCTTACCATGTTGAAGTGGTGAGATAGTACCCAATCCAGGTTTTGCTCGTACCCTGCTGCCCCTTTCCTTTGCAGGAAGTTCCCCATAAAGCGGTGACGGCCTTTCATACCTACTTTGCCGTCCATAAACTGCTTGGCATCAGAAAGGCTAATTTGAAGGTCTTCGGCAATTTTCTTCTGCATCTTGAAATACTGATAATCCCCGACAACTGCCGCCTGCATCTGTTCACCCTCAAAGCGGAATTGCTTGGGTTGTATTACAATTTCCATATCCGGGTTTTCTTTAGCTATCTTATTGGCCTTTTGCGTAGCTTCCTGCATAGTAGTACCGGAATCCAGCATGGTATAGGTAGATTTCCCGGTTTCCTCATCGATTTCTTTTTGCATGATAAACCAGTCATGGAAGAAATGCGGAATGTAGCCTTTTAATTTGTTGATCGGAGGTGTTTGGCTCCTGTAATGAACCTCGTAGAAGCCATCGCCGCGGGTTAAGCCGCTGCTTTCCGGCATGGCATATTCCGTAACCCCATAGGGAGTTGCACTAAGTACCTCAACATTCGGATTTTGCCGCATTTCATCCAGGTCTTTTTCCGTCATAACGGCAGTGTCTTCCCGAATTTTCGGCGTTTTGTACGTGACTAAGGTGTAACCACCAACCGCTGGCGTTTCTTTCAGGATGGTAACAAATTTATTGCTTTTCAGCGCTTCCAATTGATGAGCGTCCAAGTTTTCGGATTTTATTTCTATTCCTTGCCGGATCTCATTCGTCAAATTATAGGCCTTATCCATGGCCACCCGTACCATACGGTATGCCTTTATAACATTATCCGAATACCCGGCTTGGCGTAAATCCTCATTGGTGTAATCCTTGCCGTCAATATCTCCTTGTAAAAGAATTTGATACAGAGTGGCCTTGCCGTTTTTGTCCAGCAGTTTTTCCCATTTTTCTTTACGGTGGCGAAATTCATTTCGTAAGGTTTCCTGCTTTTCCATGGCCATGGTAGCCAAACGGAAAAACGGTTTAATTTTCGGATGCTTCTGAGCGATTTCATTCACCGAATTAAGGGCATTAGAAAAGAAACCAATCTTATTCGTGGTTGGTTTCTTTCGAATAGTAACATTTTTACTTGGCTTAATGCCAAAACGCTGCGCTAAGTTTTGTACAGCATTTTGATTGACTTTATTAATGTCCGAGCTATCAACGGATTCCTTAGTGTTATTCTCTTCACTATTACCTTCTTCCCTATTTTCGGTGGCAGCTTCTTTAGCAAACATGACATTACCGCACTCATTGGCAGCCATATCCTTAACCTGTTTCCAAACATCCACCATCTTGCTTTTTACCTTGCTCCAAGCCTCGCCCAACAACTCTCGCATCTTCTTTACCCAATCTCCGGACTTGGTATAACCATCGACTACTAACCGTTTACCGAGTTCCACTAGCCCCGGTAAGGCATCTTGTAATCTATTGGCCGCTTTTCTGATTTCTTCCGCCAGATCAACATTATCAAATTCCCCGAAAGTAGGGTCGAAGCCAACATTTAGTTTTGCTCGATTATTTGTGCTTCCATTACTATTCTCTACAGGTTCTTCTTTAATCGCCGGTTCAAAAACATGCGGTTCGTAAATGGGTACGCCGCTTTCATCGGTAGCCTGTGTATAAGGAATAGAGCCTTTATCAGTTATAACATAATAATTATCTTGGCCCCATTTATGACCTTCAACAGTGGTAGGTTTTCCGTCCACATAGATTTCCGTACCTACCGGAGCGCCTTGCCGTAGCCAGCTTGGAGCCGGAACCGGATTATTTTGCAAATCCTTCTCCAAATCGTCCAGCATCTTACGTTTCTTTACTAAGGTATCGGCCTGAGCAAACGGTTGCTTTTGTACTTCCTTTAATCTTTCTATACTGGCCTTGGCTTCGTCAATGCCGCTACCTAGTGCTTCCGCTCTCTTATTCAGTCCACGCAATTTCCCTTCGACGGAAGCCATGGAAGGTTCAATAGAATATTCCCCATTCCCACTGAGAAGAAAATTGGTATTGAGCCAACCCTTTTGCATGAGAATAGTAAAACCATGGACTTTTCCTAATTCCACGCCGTCATTTGTCGCTGCAGTCCGCTTTATAGCATCCTCTAATGCTGCATCCGTATCTTTTCGATTATCATACCGCTTGCCATCAATCACTGCACTAAAAGGTTTTTCTTTGGAGGCTATATACTGTTTATAATCAAAATCCAATTCTTTTATTAAGGTGGTATTGCGCTTAATCTTTTCCTGGAGTTCGCGTACTTTTCCGGCAGCATCGGCAATGCCATAGGTATGCATCCGTTCCCGCTTTTCCAGTTTTGCAATGTCGGTTTTGAGTTTCTCCCGCATTTGGGTCCGGGGATCACCAGTGGCTTCGGACAAAGAAGCGGTAATATCATTCACTTCATCGCCATCATCCATGCTTACCGCGTCCCCTTCTACTACGCGGGTATTTTCGTCTGCCTTTAGAAATTTCTTTATGAAATTATCTTTTACCGCCAATACCTGCCAGCGGCGGCCATCGAGCTTTTCTGTAATGTATCGATATTCGAGTACCGTATTCCACTTATTCCCCTGCCGCCAGCCACGGCCATTTCGCTGTTCCAGTTCTCCGGGCATCCAAGGAGCATCTAAATGGTGCATCGCCCGAAGGTTAGTTTGCATATTTACCCCAACGCCCAATGTTGCGGTATTACCGATTACCACCCGGATTTTGCTCTCATTCATGGCATCGGCTATTTCTTTACGCTTTTCTTTACTTACCGAACCATCAACAACCGCAATTTGTTCTCTGGGAATACCGGCCTCCACCATTTTATTCACCATGTCTTTAACCATGTTGAATACCGGGATTTTAGTCTTTGTTACGGTTCCATCCTTAGCGGTTTTAGACCGTACTGACTCATCATTATAACCCCGTTCCATGAAGATTACCTGCGTAGCTTGTGGGTGTTCCTTATAATGAGTTATGACATTTCGAATACAACAGTTTTCTTTTAAGTCCGAGTTATCCGGCAAATGCCGGTTAACTAAGCGCGGGTCCATACCGGCGTTCGCGGCTGCTGTCTCTACTAAAACAGGAGAAGCCGGATCACCCGACTTCATAATTTCAAACCGTTCTTTTTTCGATGCATTTTTGAATTTCTTCGCCAGTTTGACCAGTTCACCCAGTATTCCCTTCTGCGCTTCGGTCATCGGCCCTATATCATTAATGATTTTCTTATAGGGGCGGCCAACAGGGTTTTCGGTTCTCCCATTTACTAACGCTTCCCGATCTGCTTCGGTTAAATCCTTAGAGGAAAGCGTTTTGCCGTCCGGAGTTTCCCTGGGACGAAATTCCGGCATTTGGTCTGCAAAAACAATGTCCATGTACTGGCCAACTACCCGGCGTAGTTCCGGCACATTTACAAAGGCAGCCAGCCGGGTGATGGGTTCATATTCTCCGGTGGCGGTAAGTTCCACATCATTCACGGAATCCGCAAAGGTGGAAAACCACGTATCCCAATCTTTAATACCATCGCGCTCCATCTGATCATCCATAACATAGCGCATCTGATGATAGATTTCCGTTAAGGTGTTGGTAATCGGTGTCCCGGTAAACGTATGAACTCCGCGCCCATTGTTCATTTTCTTAACGTAATCCGTTAAAAGGCGCAGCGCCACAGACCGGTCAGATGTACCTTTGTTTAAGCCACGCATAGTCATTTTCGTAGTGATCGGAGGCTTTTTAAACTCATGAGCCTCATCGACCAAAACCAGGTCTATTCCCAGTTCTTCAAAGGGTATAGCCCCTTCTTTAGACGCACGCATGGCCATTTCATCAATTTTTTTAATAATCCGGTTCCGTTCCTTAACCAACTCTTTTGCCGTAACGCTTCGTACCTTACTCATGGCCTCAGGATCATCCATATCCTTAATATCTAAATTCGCATTATCCTCTGCCGCTGCGTCCAGGGCTTCTTGTTCCAGTTGAGCAATTTCCTCGGCGGACAGTTCGTCCAACGTTTCGCGGGTTAATGCAAACTTATTGATTAGAGAATGCGGCACAACAATAGCGTCCCAATCGTCATTGGCTATTCGCCGGGCAGCTACATCAAAATCCTTCGGCTTTTCAATATACAGCACCTTAGCCCCTGGGTACATTTGATTAATGTCTGCGGCAAGGGAAGCGCTATTTGCATTATGGGCAAAAATAAGGGGCTTTTTCGCAATTCCATACCGGCGCGACTCTACGGCAATACCGCCAATGGTATAGGATTTCCCTGTACCAACCTCATGCGCATATATGCCGCGTCCATTGACTAAGCCTCGGTAAATGGCGTTTTGCTGATGCTGGCGAAGATTAAACGGGCTATCCCCGCGCTTTAAAGCCATACCGGGGAATTCCATGAAGGAACCGTCAAAATGCGGACTGGCAACGGCATTCATGACTTCGTTATAGTTATTCTCCAACCAGATTCGACGCTCTGCATCCTTCCACGCCCAGGTAGGGAATTCTTCTCGTATTTTCGTGATCTTATCATTGGCCTGCGTTGTCGCCTCTTCATCAATAACCGTTTTACCATCTTCATCCTTATAGGTGATTTTTACAGTACGGTTATTCATGGCCGCAGTTAGGAGCTTATCAAACTTATAATCAGAAACACCCCATTGTGTAGTAGCTTCCGGCCTGCTGTTAAGGGCTTTGTTTTCGAATCGTACACCCCAGGAACCACCACCAAAGCGAATCTTAATATCTGCTATTTCCTCGGGCTTTGTTACCCCCAGCATTTCAGCAATAAACTGCTGATAGTGTTCTGGTTTTACCCATGGAGCACCTAGTTTGGCCTCTATTTGAAAATACGGTACTGTTTTAGGAATGACTTTTTGGAGTGCTTCAATGTTACGCTCCATCCCTTTTTGACCACCATCGAAAGCGTCCTGTGCTTCCCGGAGTTTCCGCCGGACATTCCCGGACAAATATACGTCCGATACTTCATAGTTTCCGGCTGGTGTCCGAAACACCGCCCCGGAACCTTCCAGTTCATGAATGACTTCATCTTCGGACACATGGGCTGCTTTTGCGATCTTTACTATATCGATATCCATGCTTTCATTCCGGGCTATGATATACGCATCCCGAATGCTGGGATTCGCAACAGTAACTTTGCCCCGAGTGGTTGGTTCCGTCAAAATCTTAGCGGGTTTACCTTCGTATTCCAAAGCGGCAAGAGAACCGTAGGCCGGATCATTAACCCGGTTTAACATATTAAGCCCGTAAGAATCTGTTAGATTGCCGAATTGCTTAACGAACGACTTATATTGCTTATTTAATACCTTCCGTAGTTCTTCCGTATTCGGCGTACTATCCCGTTCCGCATCAATAAGCTGTCCGTAGGCTTTTCGCATTCCGACTAAGGCTTTGATCTGATTTTCACGGTTCAATGTCTCTTTTTCACTTTTCACCTTATACTTAGCTACTTCGTTTAAGGGAGCCAGATGTTCGCCGCTAACGACATAGAGATTGCCGTCATCATGACCGACAATACTTCCCTGTCGGTCTTTCGTATTATTGGTGAGATACTTTATTTCTTCTTTCGGCGTAAAAGGTACAAATCCGTCTTGAGGAACCCGGTCTGCAAGAGAGTTTAGTAATTCTAACAAGTTTGCCGGCCGATTTACAATCATACCCGGTCTTCCTGTTGTGGTTCCATGCCCAAAGTCAAGTTCTCCTAACACATGGTCTGGATGCGCTACATAGTATTCGTTGACTTGAAAGTCTTGTCCTGATGGAGATTTTACGTCGGCAAGATTGATCCATCCCTCATTAGAGGCTGATGTAGTAAGGGGTTCCTGCCGTTTTCGCAGGATAATGAGGTCAGTTACTACCTTCGTTCCCGCGTACTTTTCAAAGGCACCGGTAGGTAAGCGGAATGCGGCAACAAGCTCCCCTTTCTTCGCCATAGCTAGGCGAGTAGACTTCCCAATCTTGTCCATGGTTCCGGCACTAGTAATACCCATGATAATGCCGCCGGGACGCGTTTGATCTAAGGCTTTTAAAAAGAAATAGTCATGCAAAGAGGGACTCAGTTTGGCGTAACGCCTATCAACTGGTCCCTCTGCTGCAAACGGCCAATTACCAATAACTAAATCATAAAAGTTATCTGCCGTTTTACTATCCTGATATCCTTTTATCTGTACATTGGCCTCTGGATATAAAATTTTTGTCATCCCGCCGGTGGTTTGGTCGAGTTCAATTCCGGTAAGCTCACTCTTTTCCATTAAGTCACGGGGCATAAGTCCAAAAAAGTTTCCAATCGCCACGGAAGGTTCTAATACCCGCCCTCCGGTAAAGCCCATGGCTCGCATGATGTTCCACATCGTCTGAACTGTTGGTGGATCGGTATAATGGGCATTGATAATAGATCGCTGGGCGCTCTCCCAGGCTTCTTTCCCCAGATGTTCACGGAGCCAAGCATCTTCTTTTTCCCACAAGGCTTTAGGTCTTGGCCGGTCCCATGAACCATTAAACAGTTCTTGCCCAAAAGAACCCCATCCGGTATAAGCCGCCATTGTGCTCAATTCTTCCGGGGTAGGTTCCCGCCCTTCTTCCGTGATGGATTGAAATGCCTCGATGGCACCTTTATTTTTTCCAAAGCGTAACTTTGGAGAACCACCAATCATATTCTCAGGATCCGCGATGAAATGATTTTGTCTTTGATTGTTTGGGACTAGGCCCGTTGCCTCGCTGCGTTCAGCATCTCGAATACTTCCTTCATTCCGCGTCCCATGCTGTTCGCTTCCAGTTCCTCCTCGACTCCCTCCTCCGGTTCCCTTAGCAGCCAGTCCCTCGCTGCTTCTGCTTTCGCGTCCGGTATTGGGAGTCCCGCCTTCATATATTTCGTCTGAGCTTCGTAATACATGTTCATCAGAACGTGAGCCATCCTTTCCAGGATTTTCAGTTTCTTCAGGCGTGCGTACATCTGGGGTCGATACGCTTCCCAATACTCGATCAGTTCCTTTTCGGCCCAGCTCCCGACTCCCCATTCCTTCTCGATTTCCCGACTCTTGCGTATGGTCCACTTCACTAGGTCTTTGTCCTCCATCGATAGCGGCGCTGCCATGGCTTTCTGCCCCCTTCTTAAATCCTGGCCATTCCGTTACACCGGCATGTACCGCTTCCGTTAAACCGGTGTATTGTTTACCTAAGTCCTGCTCAATTTTATTTTTCATTGCATCCAGGCTGGTTATACCGTCCTGATACAGTATTCCGGCGTATTCAAACAAGGTATTGGCTACTTCATCATTATATTGTACGTCTTTCGGCCATTTATTTATGGCTTCCCATACACTGGGCAAGAAAGGTTCTATTTTTTCCCCAACCGTATCCACCATCTGGTTTGACCATGCGCTAAACTCATTAACGCCCCGTTGTAAATGGATTGCACCGACTTTAAAGGCGGCTGCCATAAGTTTTACATTAAAGACCGGATTCGCTGACAATTTATTAAGTTCGGCCTGCAGTTCTTTCATGGCTGTGGCCAATGCTTCATCACTATCATCAATGAAGTGGAAAGCTTTTGGCTGTGCAGGCTTCTTCTGCATCTGTTTTGTTTGCGGTTTTTGCCCAGACAACTCTTTTAGCCTATTCTGTAAATACTCTCGGTTTTCTTGGCTACCATCAAAGCCGCCTGCTCCAACGACATTTTCTGCTTGCCTACGTTCGTCCATGTCAAAATCATTCTGAGATTTTGCAGCCGATATTTCTTCTTTTTGTAGTGCCTCCATGTCGTTCTCTTTTTGAGTACCGCTTTTCAATTCTTCAAGGTAGTGCTGCCCCTTTTCCGTAAGCATCATTTTACCGCCGGGAGCAGATACCAATTTACTTGCAACTAAATCTTGTAATTCATCTACGTTATATCGATCCACAAACTGCCGGGGAGTAAGTTTATTCACCGCAATATCTGAAAGCATAGTTTTATCTTGTTCACTGTTATCGTAAATGGGTTGGGGTGAAGTCGCTGTTTTTTCAGTAGGTTGAGAAGTGCGTTCCTCCGGCTGCTTTTGTTCCACCCCTGCAATTTCGTTGGCCGTTTTCACTGTTTTATCGGATTTCTTGGCATACCATACTTTCTTTGCGCGATTCCACCGGAAACCGTTCGTTTTTAACCGCTCACGGATTTCTTCACTTGGCTTACCGTCAAACTTAAGTTCTATACCATTTTTCTCAGTGTTTTCAATGATTTGAACACCAGAAGATTTCTTTGCGTTAGCTATAGTAGCAGTTTCATTAACGGGTGATGTTGGCAATTGTTTCGGCTGTTCCGTTATATTAGTTTCCGTAGAAGGTTTTCCACCGCCAAAAATTGCATTAGCAATTGTCTTTACTTGGTCTAATAACGGTTGAGGGTTTATGCCATATACCGTATTCGGCCATTTTTTTGCTGTTTCAATGGCTAACTCTGGATCACCGACAAAAACCTCTGAAAGCTTCCCTTGCAAATATAAAGCATGTGACAACACACCATATGTTCTTCGAATAATGTCCTTTCTATCGGAGTCATTGACAACGTTTCCCCAGGTTTGAGCCGAATTGAAATACTTCTGAGCTTCTTTTACCGCATCCTCTACTGCGCTTCGAGACGCGGGGCCAGTATCAGGGATACGATTCATTACGGTAGAGAAGTTATTATTATCAATCGATTTGCCGATAGAATCCCGTTCATCATATAACTTATTTAATTTTGCTAATTCTTCAGCCGTTAATTTCGTAGAAGTACTCTCTGATGTATCGTCGATGGGTGCGTTAAATACTTCAGCCTGACCGTATTTTTTGATTAGTTCATCTTCATAGTCATCTATTTTTTTCTGTGCAGAATCATATTCCTCTTCCGTTACAGGATTTGCTGTATTCGCAGAATCTTGGTCCTGAATATTAGTCCGTGCTGTGTCCTTAGCCATATGGTTTTTCAACATTTCTTCATAAGGTATTACTAGATGTGCATATTGCATTGCCCCCATTTGGTCAAGGAATTGAACTAACTCTGAACTTACAGCTTCTAATCCACTTCTATCACGATAATACGCATCTAACACTATCTGAGCTGTTTCACCATCGTCTGTAATCCGTCCATCAATCTTTTTATCTCTTCTTGCTTGTTTTAGGTAATTTACTAATGCTTGATAACGGCCTTGCATTCTTGTACGTAAATCAGTGACATATTTGCTTACTTGGTGATCGCCTAACAATAAATCAATCATGTGCCTTATTTCATGTGAAAATGTTCCACTTGGTGCATTTTCACCTCTGCTTATTCTAGCACCATAATGACCACCTACAAGCGTACCAACACCAACATCATCACGGGCTTTACCACGATTATTTCTCATATCTTCATCAGAAATTATTTCACCGCGCAAAACGCCCTTCAACTGTGGATTAAGTCTATTCAACTCACTTACTCGCCATAAATCATATTCTTTTCTGGACATTTGCCATGGTTCTTTTGTGGTATTTACTAGTTCCTGATTACCTTCACTTAGTGTTGAGCGGTTTCCTGATCCTGTTCCTTTCAGCACTGCGCTCGTCGCGCCAACTTCTTCATTATTTCCACCATTCGTGGCCTGACCGTTAGATAACCCCTCTGTTCCGGTTCCCAACCCGTTTTCTTCGAATAGGTTTTGTCCTCTGACACCTTCGGTCAACTCCTTTGCCGATTCTAAGGTTTCGCTTATCGTAGGTTGTTTTGCCGCAAATAACGTATTCTGTTTTGGGTTTCCCGCTTCATTTACACTATCAACGTATGTATTCAATAATTCAATTATCCGTCGCGGGCGTTGCTTATTATCATCAAACAATTTTAACAAGGCTTTGGCTTCCGGCGACAACCCTTCCCCAAATAGCCCTTGTTCTTGTAAGTATACGCTGACGGATTTTCCTTCATCCCGCAAAGCGGACAATTGTTTAACCGCTTCTGTAATATTCGGAGTAATATCCAGCGGAAACAGTTCGCCGCGTTCAATTTTCTCCTTCATTTGGGCCATTCGCGGGGCTACTGCCAACAAAGCATTGGATATTTTTTTTACATTATTATCCAACGTTTCAGCCAATCTTGCAAGTAAATAATTATCCCCGTAAGCCTTGGCAAACAGTGCATTTTTCAGGCGTTGAATTCCCTGCTGACTAATCTTTCCGTCACTATCCATTAGGGCATTCATTTCATTTGGCGTAGCAATATCACCCAAAGCAGATTGCACAAAGCCCCGGTTAGCGGCGGTCATTAGGTCTCCAGCTTCATTGGCAGAAAACAAGGATAATGTATTAGCCGAAAGGCGATTCGCATCAACAGTAGCCTGTTCGGATGCACCCATCACTGCCCCGCCTTCTGTAGAGGTAATGATTTTTTCTAGTGGGACATCGGCCATACGCTGCCGGACTAATACCGGATTCTGAACTTGTGCAATATCTTCCGGGTTTATTCCGAAGGAAGGAGCATTATCCATAAGGTATTGCTTATAGGCATTTGCGCTGGGTGCATTGGTGCCATACATAGTTTGAAGGGCCATCGTGCGCCCGTTGCCGTTTTCTACAACATTATCGGCATTAACCAGTGGAGCCCCTTGGTTAATAGAACGACCAGCCCCAAGGTCGGCTGGTCTGAGTGAATTTACTATGGAATTGATTTGCTGCTTCATGGAAGCCCGGTCCCGATCACGCGGCTGCATTTCCTGCGGATAGTTTTCATTCGGAGAAAAATCCGTATTATGAGAAGCAACTAAGTTATTGGCCGGAACTACCTTATATTGCACCGGAAACTCTGTTCCGTCATCCGTCCGGACTATATCGTTTTTACCAAGTAAAGGCTTTGGTGAGTTTACCCCTATAGGCGCAATACTCTTCAGCTGTGTTGTCGATTCCGCAATATTGTTCCCAGTATTATTATACCTTTCAGCCATTAAACGATATGCTTCCGCTAAAATATTATCCCCAGCTTGCGCTGCCAGCGTGGAAGCTTGCGTGTAATCCCCACCTTGGGCAACATTACGCGCCTGGGATATAAGGTCACTAGGATCTTGCTTTTCTACCTGATCAGAATTGACCTGAGTATCCTTTTCCTGATTCGCCGGTGTAATTGTGTCAGTCGATACATTTGTGCCATTTGTAGGCGTTTCTGCGGTTTTTTCTCGTAGTAAATCGGCAATTTCTACCGGGTACTTTTCCACTATATCTTTAATTCTGCCATTATCCACGGCATCATTAATAAAGTTGATTTCATTTTCATCCCGCGATGTTTCGGCTTTTTCTTCGGCCCATGTTTTAACATCGTCCAACTGCAAAGGAGTTAAGTCATCAGTGTTAATTTTAATATCGCCTATATTAGCCCCAGGCCCGGTATCGGTGCCGCCCAAGTTTTCCATGCGTCCTAAAATAGAATCCGCATATTCGTTTATGCTGGGTTCATTTCCATTACCCTGTTTACGGTTTTTGGCTTCATCCGAATAGTCCAGTGCGCCTTCCCCGCCGTACCAAGCTATAGCCGCCCCTCTTGGTCCGTATTTATCGTAATACTCCCGAAGCTTATTTCTCGCAACTATCTCCTGGTTCTGTGGGGTCATCGGGGCATCCGGGGATAATCCGGCATCCTGCGACCAACTCGCCCAGTTTTCGGGCATAATCTGAAACTTGCCGGCCGCTCCGGTACGTTTATTTACAGCATCATAATTACCGCCGGATTCTTGACCAGAAATTGCTTTAACCAAGGTTTCAAAGTTTGCATCCGAATTTGCCACATTCAAATTGGTGGCTTCACTCGAATCATAAGCCGGATTATAGGCAGTACTGTTATTAGCCGCCGTTTCCACTTGATTGGCTGCCGGAAGATCATCCAATACGTTTTCACTATTTTCCCTATTACCAGACGTATTTTTTCTTTTACCGTTATTGGTTACGCCTCCATACGCGCCGCCAACAATACCAAAGGGAAGCGCGCCAACTGCTCCGGCACCAGCGGCGGCAAATTCGTTCGGTCCCCATGTAAAGGGATTGGCGAAACCTAAGCCGCTGGGTGACCTTTGTCCTGTTGCTTCGTTTTGTATTGCCTGCTGTCCACCTTCCGTATACCACTCTGTAGGCATGCCAGTAGCAGTATTTAACGCAATATTTTTCCCCACTCTCTTCAAAACGGAATCCGTAGGATTTAAGAAAAGTTTGCCCAATTTGCCTGTCAGTCCGGTAAGTTCAATCGCACCTTCTCCCATTAGTAAGGGAATGTTTTTACCTACTACTTGATCGGCGATTCCCTTTATTTGCTCATCAGTATATCCCTGTTTTCGTAAATCATCTACAATATTACCGCCTTCGGAAACGGCTTCCGGGATTTTACTTAATGCACCAGCAGTACCCCATTTAACGGCTTCCTGTCCGGCTTCCGAGGCCACCTTTTGACCCAATTTATTTAGACCGACTTTCATTAAACCTTTACCTAAAAGACCAGCTCCAATAGCCGGAACTTCTTCCGGTATAATTGGAGCGGTGGCGACAGCAATCGGGAGCAAAGCCGCACTACTGCCAACGCCTTGCCCAACGTCTGCCGCAGCCCCCGCAGGATTCGTCCAATAGTCAGAGACAAAAGGAATTCGATCCAATCCACTATATTGTTTTGCATCTGAGGGGATATTCGAATTAGCTAGGTTCGTTCCCCAATCTCCAGCGGTTTTCACAACCCCTTTAACTGCAGTTATGTCATTTTCAGTAGGTGGGGCGGATTCAATTTGAGTTATCTTATTACTATTGGCGATATTATTGCCGTATACTAAACCCGCAGCGTTAAGGTCTTGAACTAATTTTGCAACTTCAGGTGCATGGACTTCCGCATATCGCCCTAGACCTCCATAGACACTACCAAAACCTGCTTTGGCATTTCGCCGCGCAGCGTCTAAATAGCCGGAATAGGGCGGGGAATATGGTTCTAATGAATCAAGCACATCTTGCGTCGAAGATTTCGTATTACTATTTTCAGGTAAAGAATTAAGTATATCATCCTCATTAGCCACTAAGTCCACCTCCTAATAGACCCAACTATCAAATCTATTTCCGTAGCCTTTTTCTCGTAGTTTCTGTTTAATAACATCCGCGGAAATATTAGATGCTTTACACTGATCAATCCAATCTGCTACTTTTTGTTCAGACCCCGATGGTTGATACGAAGACTGGCTCGCTGTAGACGTTTGCGGAAGTTTTATGCCCATCGTATTCGCTAATGTAGAATTTAATAGATTAAAGTTTGTATTTGTATCCTCCATTTTCTTTTGTAATTGAGCAATATTATCTTTATCCGATTGGGTGAGCATTCCATTTCCGGCCTTAACAATCGAATTGATCTCGTTTTGATACCCTGCTATCTGGGCCTTATAGCTATTTGCCATTCCAGCTATATCTTCAAGTTGCTTTAATCCATATTGTTTAATCTGATAATCTTTTTCGTTATTAAATCTATCCCGCGCTAATTGATAATTCAAATTAAACTGTCTATCACTTTGATCCATTTTAGCATCAAACTGATCTTTATTCTGTTTTAAAGTGTCTTGACGATCTTGATGTGTCAATACCTCACCAGGTGTACTACTCTTTACAAAGAAAGGCCCAGGGGAGAATGTAGGCGTACTGCCAAAGGGGTCCGTGCCAACCGCATGAAAATTAACAGTACCGCCAGTATCAGTCTTTTCCACTTGATACTTGGGCGCAAAGTCTTGCGCTATTTTTATCCCATTGTTGCCCATTCCCATGCCAAGTGCCCTTCTTGCGGCTTCTCTAGTATCACCTTGAGGAGATAACAAAATTGACATATATTTATTTTGTATATCACTGGTTTGTTTTTCTATAAGTGGCTGCAGTTTGGCTATGGTATCGGCACCTAATCCCGCTTTTACTAGCTGTGCCATAGCATCCGTTGTATAAATGGTTGGATTAAAGTTTTTTATAGCCTCTCCATAGGCCGCCCCTTTAGCGAGGTTTGCTATAGCCGGGTCTTTCGCCACATCCTCTAAGGTAATATTATATTTATTATCCACTGCATTCTTTATCGCATCGGTTGCACTTTTCGGTAATAGTCCCTGATTGGTATTATAATTGCCGTCAATACCGATTACCGATTTACCATACGTCCCGAGTAGACTGGGGTTAAACATGGAATTTTTGGCCCATTCCGCATTAGAGTGAGCATCTTCCATGTTTTTTTGTAACTCGGAGGCTCTGGCCTGTAATCCTTGCACATCCGTATTTACGTCTGGATTAGCAAGTTTGGCATTAATACTATCCAGCTCATTTTTCGCGTTATCATAGGTAGCTTTGGCATTGTCAATTGCTTGTATAGCCGAAGTAGCCGCCGGAGCTTGCGTCGACAAATCGGCTTTAACGTTGTTATTATTTTGAATAAATTGGTTAACGTCATCATTGGCACCAAGGCCGGTTAAATCCACGCCTTTCTTACTCAATAACCCCCTGGTATAATCGGCCTTTTGATGAAGTCCGTCTAATTGATTTTGCAAATTTGTTTTCTGCTGATTTAGCGCATTTAATGCATTCTGATCCGAAGTTCCAGCTATTTGATTATTTATATCCGTTAATTTATTATTGGTGATTACCCAGTTATTTTGTAAATCGGCAAGACTGTTGACTCCATTCATTCCCACTAAACCTTTCATACCGGAAATCTGGTCAGCCGCCGCCGTGATTTGATCATTGGTTGGCGTAGGATTTAATGCCGGGTTTGCCTGATTGGATATTATCCCTAACCCTTTAGCCAACGCTTCATTCTGCGCTTTTGCATCAAGAAGTTGACCCATTTTATTGCCTATGGCTGTACCAAGATTACCCCAACGATCTTGCGAAGGTTCAAATTGCACCTGCCCCATACATTCACCCCCCTATCCCAAACCGAACATTTTCAGTAAGGCTGCACTTCCCGCATTCGAACCAGCTAAACTTCCTAGCAAACCTGTACTTGCACCTGTCTGCACGGTCTGATAGGGTGTAGCCGCCTGGAAGTTTCGTTCCGTGGTATACCCTTGTTGTAGTGGTGTCGTCATACTCTCACCAGCGGAGATTAATCCGGTACCTAGTCCAGCAGCATTATTATAATTTTGCTGATGGGCCGCTAAGAGCTGTTGGTTGCCTGTACTTTGAACATTAGAAGCCGTATCGCTAAACTGCGTAGAATCAATGGTGCCGTTACCTGCCGCCCTGGCCAGTGCCGACCCGAAATTTTTATTTGTATTGGTGTTAATAATTTGGCTGTCAGCAGCATCCGCGCTCTTTACCTGTGAGTTTGTCCCGTTGTTATATAAATCGGTAAGATACTGTGTGCCTTTATTAATAAGTCCCTGCCCCTGGTTATACTCTTTGGTGGCTCCACTGAAAAATGTATTTCCAGAGTTCGTTCCCCATGTAGATAAGGGCCGCAAGTTATCATACTGCGTAGTAGAGCCACTTGAACCAAAAAGGAAATTACTTACTCCACTCATGAGCTATACCTCCTTTTCCATAATGAAGCCGACAATGTGATACCCATATTTACGGATGAATCCAAACGGTTTTCTGTATGTACCGAACTTAATTTTCTTACAACCTAATTCCCGCGTTTTTTCCTGCAAGAAGTTATCCCAGTACCGCCCATCCCCGGTTACATCGCCAGCCATAATCGTATCGCCATCCTGTTTCCAAATACAAAACCCTTTTTCTTCATCAAACTCAAAGTTTGAATCAGGAAAAGGGTTAAATTTATGGCCTAATTTCGCTTCATAAAACTGTAGCCATTTCTTTTTCGTCATGAAGTTTTACCATCCGTAGTTGTCGTTGTGGTAGTCGTTTGTTGAGGTGTTTTATCAATTAAATCACCATTCATAAAAGAAAGGTTTGCTGTATTCACTTCTTTGGCGTAATCCTTTATGGTTGGATTACTTCTCTCCTCCAAAACTGTTTCCAAAGGTTTATGAGTAAAGGCTCCGATACATTTTCCGCGCGAGTTAAAGGCATACCACATGAAACCACTTCCTTTTACATTTAATTACAGGACATTTAGAATAGTTATCGAAGATATTTAAAAGGCTAAAAAATTCAGCTATATGATCCGTTGGTTCAAATAGCAGCAAACTATAGTCAAAGGATAAGAAAGAAATGCATTTTACAGGGAGAATAATTGGTATAACGCTTATAGCGCTACTTGCTTTGGGAATTAGGATATATGCTTACATCTATTTTGACTTTCCACTTAGTGCGCCACCCATCGTAGGAGTTATTTGTTGTTTTATTGCTTGGTGGATGGGCAATCAGTATGATAAAGCTAAATTTTATTCAGAAAAAGACAGTTTGACGGGACTTTATAATCGGCGATTTATTGATAAGCTTTTTCCGACCCTTTTAGCTCAAATGGACAGAAGAAAAGCGAAATTAAGCATAAGCATATTAGATTGTGATAACTTTAAAGTCATTAATGATATGTATGGACATAAAAAAGGGGATTTGGTACTCCAAGAATTCTCAAGTTTACTTTTGTCTAAAACTCGAAAAAGTGATATAGTTGTTCGATGGGGCGGAGATGAATTTTTAATTGTTGCCCCTTTTGCCGATGAGAAACACACGGAAGTAATTATTGGTCGATATACACATGCGTTACAAGAACTATCCTCAAAATTACAGTTAGAAATTTCCTGTTCAAGTGGATATGCGATATATCCTACAGATGCGAAAGATATGGAAAGCCTAATACAAATTGCAGATAGGAAGATGTATAACCATAAGATAGGATCAAGGGGAAAACTAACTTAAACGAACGAGGGTTCCGCAACTTAGCGGTATCCTCGTTTTTTTCCAATAGTCAACTAATCTCTATACTTCTATCCCGGCAACAGTTCGCCCGCTGCCACCCACTACCTTTAAGCTGCATCTTAAAGGTATGCGTGCCAGCAGCTAAACTCAAGGATTGACTGATAGATCTGCTATAAATCTTACCCGCTGCTAACCGTGCCGCCCATATATCTTCCGTTACAGTATAACCACCACTACTCCCGGAATTCCAACCTGTAGTCTGGTAAAAATAGCAGGCTTGCGTTTCGTCATCCACCAGCACCCGCCCTTCTACATGTGAATCACCATCATCATTATAGAATTTTATCGCATACTCAATCGTGATGGTTCGGTTTTCCGGTAAGACTACGCTTAAGCTACTCGACACATCCGTCCAACTTCCCCAAAAGCCATCGGTATATAGATTGGTTTTGGATAAATTGAGATAACCATCATTGCTATTCGCTACGGCGTAGGTAGTGCTGCTTTTAATGATTCTTAAATTCGAGGCATTATCGCTATCCACATCACAAAGTCTGGCATATAGGACTTCATTATCATTATCTTTATCCCTGACACAAATATAGGTACTTCCCACATAAAACACATCGCTATATAACGGTATGGTATATGTGGTATCGTCTTTTAAGTAATATATCTTCTTGCTCGTAGACGTTGCCGTCACTTTTCGTTTGGTATCCACATAGATACTTACGGCATTCTTGTTTTGCCGGAGCGTATCCACATTAATAGAGACGGATTTTTTTATTTGCCTGAGTGTATCCGATTTTATCGAGACTGACGTTGACATACCATCACCTGCCTTACGAAGTCGCTACTATGGTCGTTGCCACATTAAAATTAACGGTCTTATCATGCAACGTCAATTCGCTGGAAGCGGATTTGTATTTTGCATAAAACAGGGTATTGGTTACTGTAATCGTACTGGTAATGGTTAATGCCGCTCCATAATCCTTCCAGGTAGACCCGTCAGCCGATAAGGCCCAATAACTTGAGGTAGTGCCGTCCGGAGTAATAACGGTACTACCTGTTGTTTCATAGCCGGTTTCCGTTCGTATCGCCAAAGTAATCGTCCCGGACTCATTACCAGCCGTTACGCTGCTAGAATAGGTGATCGGGCTGGATTCATTCGCCACGCTTTTCACCGTGGCTGAGGAACTATGCGCAACCGTTAGCGCATCCGAAAGGGTAATGATATTGGTATCATAGTCCAAGCTGGATATGGTCGCTATTTCCGAATCAATTTTAATTTTTAACCCTGTATAAAAATTTGTAGCGTCATCTACCGTGATTGTCGTTTCGCTAATCGCGGCAGCTGACGCTAATGTTGTTGAAATCTCTTCACTTACTTCTGTGCCGTCCGTACCGCCGGACGTTGGGCTATCGGTATACACATGAATATACAATGTATGCCCCTCCTTTCTACGCTATCCAGATATTGCCCCCGCAATTGGAGGTGGGAATATTGTAAGCCGTCCCGGTTGTATCCACCGTCAGATTGCCTTCCGAATCTAATACCGGCAAATTATTGGCCGTATTAGTGGCGTGATACCCGTCCACCTTATCCGCATCGAAGTTTTCCAATAGCGTAGGAACTTGCGTATCCAAAAGATTATTTAAGCAGGCATAAATATGTTCAATTTCTTTTTTCAATTTTTCGGCTTGGGTATACTCATTATCTCCGTCTTCACTATCATGTTCCAATGGATATAAAGGTGAATAACTCATATGATCTCCCCCTTTACAGTTCCGCTATTACTAACGAAATATTTCTGATTTTCACTAGGCCTTTAGTAACCTTAATTGTTATATCGAAATCAGTTACATTAAAATTCGGTTTACGGTCAATTACCACTAATCCATTCACCCATATTGGCGAGTTGCTATTATAGACTGCATCTGTATTGTTATATATAGAGGGTGAGTTAGAGGTTAATGTTATCGTTTCCTCATACTTGCCAATCTTGATGTAACAAATCGTATCCTTGATGCAGTAAAACTCCATATGAATGCGGCTGATGTTAAATTCATTATCATTTCGAAACCGTTTGGATTTATAGACCGAGGTAACATAGTCCTCATCTTCTTTATCACTTAAGGGATTTAAGAGATAAATGGATGAGCCCATAGCAACATACACGGCGTTTTGAAACGTGGCTATGTCGTTGATTGGGCTATTAAACTTTCGGACGCTGTAGGCATTCCGCAAAAAGTTATATACATAAATGGTGCCGCTGTTATCTACTTTAAGCCAAAGTTGTTTTAAAGAAGGTAAATACCACATCCGAGCTGCTGCATTATTGCAGGCAATCTTATCGATCTTGGCCCCAATGTCACTGGCTTTTACCGAACCGTATTCAACAACGGTCCCTAAATCTTTAAGGCCGTACTGCCCATAAAAATAAGCATTATTTCCCGACTGTACCGCGCAAAAGCGGTTCTGACAGTGGGCATTATCGCTGACGCTATATACGGATTGATTGGGGTAATCGCCTTCGATACGAAATATCTTTCCATTATTTTTAAAGACAACAATATCCGCACTGAGCATGACAACCGCGGTAATAAATCCGTCATCCTTATAACCTATCTTCACCTTTGCCGCATCACTATCTGTATGGGTATACGTGGTGCTGTTCGTTGTCGGCGGATCTGTGCCGAGGTTATAGGTCGAGCCGTCATCCGTCCATGACGTGTCGGTGGTGGTTTTGAGGAGCGTGAGTTCCTCCTCCGTCCGGCCGTAGATTTTATATTTCACCGCATCGGTAATCGCTGACCAGCTTAGTTTTACACCACCGGTTTCCGTCAGGGTAATTTCCTGCACTTCCGAAGCGGCGGTTTCCGCATATACCGGATCACTACCGGCGGTAGCCGTATTTTTTACCGCTGATACTTTGTATTGATATATCCCCGAACCTTCTTCGTTATTGATCACAGTCCCCAGGGCTTCGGTGTCCCCATAATCATAGACTAACTGATCTTTAGACCCGCGTTTATTAGCGGTAAAGGTCAGCACATTACTGCTTCTCGCAACAGTCCAGCCGTCATAATCATTCCCGGTAGCAATCTTTTGGGCTACGGTAGAAGCTGAATCATCTTCATCTATAGAAACGGTATAGGCTGTATCTCCATCAAAGGTGAGAGTAACATCCCCTGCGGCAGACGCGGAATCGTAAATAGTTAGTACATCCACATGATAAGCTGTCTCTAAAGAGCCATCCGTAGTTGCCGCCAGAGTAATTTTTGTCGGGTTGGTTATACCTGAAGCACTGGCAAATATCCAGTCGGTTATATCCCCAATTCCGCAGTAATAGAAATAGTCGTTTTTGGCATTGTAGACGATCACCCGGCCATCTTTAACAAAGGCGGCGTCCGCCTCCGGGGCATCATCATCGTCAAGTGTCTGCAATCCGCTGTCTGTATCCTTTTTATCGTAATATTGAATGGCCCCGCCGGAACACACCACTATCTTTTTATCAAAACGGCAGTAGCTAGGAAGTTTACTTCCTGATAAGGTATAGGTCGCTAAGATACTGGATAGGTCGGTTATATATAAACTCCCGCTGCTCGAAAAAAACAAATCGCCGTCTCCTTTAGAAAACAGCGTTTCAATGTCTCCACCCGAGAAGGTATATACTTTTCGAAGGCCGCCGCTGGATACCAGCATCCCGGAGGAATTCAGTTCAAAGTTTTCTAACCGCTGGGATTCTGTTTGTCCTAATTGGTCCGGTGTTACCGCATAGTTAAGGCCGCCAGTAAAATCATTGATGGTAAGCACCGTTTCGTTATCATGTTTAGCTGACCGCTTCATTAGCTGCCACCACCTTGCAGTAAGCCCAGGTGTTTTTCAAACAAGGCAATGTCTTGGGTTGCATCAAACTCATTCCGGTTCAAAGCGTATATGGCCGTTAGTTCTATAAGTAAAGGGTCAATGCTGGCCTTGAATGGGTTGCTGTCTGTAGTTACGCTCACATGGTCTTTCGTAGCATAATACCTCATGGTTGCTGTGGATCCTGATAACGTTTTGATGGTATCGCCCTCCATGTAAAGCATTTGAGCGCCTACGAAACTATCAAAGTTATCCGGTTTGGTTATGCTTCCGTCTGCGACTTCCTTAGAAGCAATCATTTCAGCATCGTTGATACGGATTAAAAATGAGGACATATAGTCTATGGCCTCATTTAAACAATCAATGAGTTCTTCGTTAGGGTACTCCGTGGTTGTTGTATCCCGGATTTTCTTTCTTACGGCGGAAAGTAAGGTACTAACTTTTGTCGCCATTCACTACACCTGCCTTGCCTGCGTCATCATATCATTCAGTTGCTTTAGCATTACCGAATCCTGATCGATGGTTTTTCCCATTTTATTAATGGCGGCTATAGCCGCATACTGCACCAGGACATTTTTATATTGGTCGGGAAAATCGATGGTTCCCGTCCAGGCGGTAATCGGTGATTTGACCGCCCAATACTTAGCTGTTACGGAATCTAAATCCAGAAGTAACGAAAATCCGGTACCGATTCTTTTTATAGGATATTGGCCCACGAATTTCACAAAGCCCGTAGGCAATGTGGTATCTTCGTTAAAGGTTGCTTCCGTTATCATAATTGGGTCTTTAAAGGCAATAAGCTGGTTACTTAGCCAGCTTATTGCTTCGTTTACATATATGAGTAAAAGGTCATCGTCACCGATGGCTATTTTACCTTCGTCCCGTATACGGACACGAAGGTCAGGTAATAGGTCGAAACCAGTAATTTAGGTCACCTTCTCTCGTAATTTTTTATTTCAACTTGCGATTATTTATACAGAGTTTTAAAGTATATTTGAGGGATTTATGCATTAAAAACTATGTATAAGCTGAATAAATGGTATAATAAAATACATGAGGCAGGAAAGACCCGTTGTTCCTGGGTTTCATCGTTTACAGAATGGAACATTATCGAACGTTGCATGTAATGATTGTATTTTTATCGTTTAAATAGTTTATCTTTATAGTAAGCTTCTGCTTGATATATCACTGCTAAAGGATTGTGCCCTAAAACTCTGTCTTTTACTGCAAAGACAGTTACTGGAGCTTCTGAATATTTAATGAATAACGAATCATGTCCAACACATAAACCTAAAAGAATATTAAGGTCTGTTTTCGCTTCATTCAAAAACATAGCTTGCCCGATAGGGTTACACATAGCTACTTTTTCAGGTTCTATCACATCAATATACTCTTTAGATATATGACCATTTTTACAGATGACAGAATTTACTTCAAACCCATTGTGAGAAAGTACTTTGCTTAGCATTTTACTTTCATTAACTAACCCAATACAAAACGCAAGACCTATATTTTTGTAGCCACACTCATTTGCAAAATCCATGATTTCTTCCAATCTTGTATTTTTGCAATATCCTTGACTTGTTATTAAGGATGAAGCATGAGCTATTTTATATATATCTTCCTGTTTATATAATTCCTTTATTACTCCCATTTTTTCATTGATGCATGGACAATTTTTAGGAGCCTTATTTAATTCACCATTGCTACAGACGTGTACAGAGCATAAAGCACAATTATACAAAATAGTTCCTCCTCGTCAAATGTTAGTTAAGTATTATAATACTGCAGTTATGTATTATTTTCCTTTTGATAATATATCTGTTCTTCACATAAGGCTTTAATATAGGACATTAACCCCCTGGAATGCTTAGTCCAGGGGGTGTTTACTTAACGGTTTATTCTCGGACGCTAAAATCATTCCCTCTTTTCTTCCTCATATATCTACTTGATTTCGCTCCGTAGCAACCATCCATCAAAATATTTTCATTACTAAAGGTACTGGCCAGAGATAACACCTTTTGCTGCCACAATTGTTTCGCCTGTTCCTTGGTGGCGTAATCTCCGGGAGATAATAAGATTATGGCATATTCAATAATTAGGCTATTAAATTCTTCAGGGAAACCCATTTCCTCAAATTCCACTTCACCATCCGCATCTATAACCGTTTCCCCTTCTTCCAGCGGAAGATCATCTGTTTTCTGTTCCATAAAGGACAGGTGACTATAAAACTGGGTTGCTAAATTTCGCATTTCGGTAAGCGTTTCGTCCAAGGCATCTTGAACCTCATATTTGCTACAGGTGCTTTCATCCATGTCTTTGAGCTTAAGTCGTAGACGATAGATGATTTTATTTACGGCAGACATCTATTCCACCACACTTTATAATAAATATCCCCCGGCCTAGCCGAGGCCACTGAAAAACTTTACTTTTAACGGAGCAAAGAACAAAGAGTACGAAACAGCAGACGGCCCTTATTCCCAATTTGGGGATAAGGGTCGTTATTACTTATCACTTACTGTATCAATTTTAATATTCTCTTTATATTTACAGCAAAGATCGCCATTGCCCCCTGTAACTGCATACCAACAAGACCCGAAGACGATGCTACGTCATACCCGTGCCTGTGTTTGAGTTCACTGTTCTTTGCTTCAATCTTATAGCGCTCCTTTGCCCTTTCCCTAAAGTACTCGCTTTCCTGGAAAGACATTTGTTCGGTGTGCTCACCCGAAAGGTATAGCCTCCTCATATTTTGAGGAACTATACCTTTTTTAGTAGCAACGAGAGACTTTTTCAGCGGCCTCGCTCTAATCTGGTCATCATTTTTCCAAGCATGGAATCCTACGCCCGACTTGTGACCAGTCACCTCATTGAGTACAGCGAAGACTAGTCCAGTGGACGTTCCTATATTAATCCCAAAATCATTACTGAGATTCAACTGCAATTAGCAAAGACTGCTTAACCTTTTCGGAGGAGCGAAGGTTTTTGCGAACTTTTCTTGACACTATCCAGAAAAGAATATTTATACTATATAATGCATACATATGCATTATATAGTATAATTAAAATATTTAATATAAGAAATTGAAGGCCTAAGAAGCTTGGCATTTGTTGGATTTCCTCATTTTTACCTACGAAGTGTTTTAAAACTAATATATTTATTCTATCGGAATCACGATAATAGAAAAGTGTCTTAAAAAATTATTTAGTGTGTTACTTAACACACTTTTTTTTATTCATAAGTGCAAAAATTAACAAATTGTATGAGTTGTTACAACTATTGACATTATAGTCAAAATTGATTAAATTCTATTTATCGGTAAAAGAATTTTAAAGGAGATAGTAGATATGAAAAAGATATTTGTATCCATTTTCATGGGGTTATTTATTTTTGGAGGAACAGCAAGCTTAAATATATGCAATGCAGCATCATTCCCTCAAGACATTGTTTCATGGCATTATTTATCTGACGGTGACATGAAACAACGTATTGCAAGCACAATAACTGTTTCTAAAGATGTAGTTTCCTATTTTATAGAAAAAGGGTACGCACCGATGGATATAGCAATGGCTGGATTATTAGCTGGTCAAAATTATAATGTCAATGTGCATATTAGCAATATAAGCGAAATATTGTCAAAGAAGGCTAGTAGTAACACTTGGCAGGATATTGCTACTGCTATAGGAGTTGATCAAGAAACCTATAATCAATACATGGAGAGAGCAAAAAAACTAGTTTAAATCCTGCAGAACTATGCATTTCGGTAGTTAACCCCATTTTTCACTGAATTCTATATAAGCCGGGGCTTTTCACCCCGGCTTATTTCTTTTTACGATACAGTGACTACGCAAGTTGCTACGGTAAGCTCATACCCGAAAATGGCTGCGGACACCGTTAATGTCGCAGTATCCGCAGCCACCCATGCCGCAGCACTACCCGTAAGGGTTACGGTTAAGACACCATCCGTCATATCATGGGAGCCTGCCGCCGGTGAAATGCTGGCCGTGCCAGCAGTGGAGGTATCCGCAATAGCCAACGTTACCGGGCCATTATACCAAGAACATACTTCTCCACCAGACGTTTTCAATGTAACAGTTATGGCTTGCGTAAATCCTGTACTGCCGGCCGATTCGCTAACCGTTGAAGGACTGACATTTAGCACCATATCGCCGGACAAGGCTTTAATCAAACTAACCAGAGTATCCCGGCTACCGGAACCATTCGCTACTATATGTTCATACAGGGCTTGCTGCCCATCAGTCATACTCATGTAAGACCATCCTTTCAAACTAAAGTAAGGGTAAGAGCTACGCTCCCACCCTCTTATGCATCCGCAACAGACGCAGTATACACATGCAGTACGCCAAAGTCTTCGTCATTGTACACCGATTTAGCAATACCGAAGATTTGCCCAAATTCGAATCCAACTTTATTCCCATAGTCAAATTCTTCTTCATTCCATTCCGGGTCACTGCCAACAGCAAAGCAAGCGGCCTGTGCTCCAA
>Ga0316604_10000391_pt1 | contig 56376 bp, 50 predicted proteins | sample OWC_soil_day20_C_FD_207650 | JGI IMG/M metagenome (GOLD analysis project Ga0316604, IMG submission 207650) | Wetland soil microbial communities from Old Woman Creek delta, Ohio, United States - OWC_soil_day20_CT | ecosystem: Environmental > Terrestrial > Soil > Wetlands | place: USA: Ohio...
ACGATCAACAGTGATTTTTTCATTTGTTTTCCTTCAAAAAAATAACAATTAATAATTACCGGTAATTACTACTAGATAGATCGCTTTCGAAGTCTTTCTGCACCATGAGTGCTTGTTGCACAACAGAAAGTGACCTAATCAGCCGATTATAGCGATTTTTTTTTTCTTGTAACAGAGAAGACAGCGAATTTGTGGCTGATTTGTAATATCGCAACAATTGGTTGCCGGTATTGAAAATGGGTTGACTTTTTGGTTCGAAATGTAAACTGGGCTGCGTGGATTGTAGATAAAGGTATAATGCATGGCTTGATTGATTGGGGGTGTGAATGAAGATTTCGAAGAACACCGTGGTAACCGTGCAATACGTTTTGCGCGATGCTCAAAACAACGTGATTGAGGAAGATGCGGATCCGATTGTTTATCTGCATGGCGGTTACGAGAATACGCTGCCGGCCATTGAAGAGGCGCTGGAGGGCAGGGAAGCTGGATTCTCGGTGGAAATCCAGGTCGAACCAGAAGATGCGTTTGGTGAATATGACCCAGAGTTGGTGCGATTGGAGGAACGGGGCAAATTACCGACGCCATTGGAGGTCGGGATGCAGTTTGAAGGCGTGCCGGAACAGGTTGCTACTGATAGCGATTCCATCATCTTCGTGGTGACCGACATCGCTGAAGACAAAGTGGTGCTTGATGGCAATCACCCGCTGGCTGGGATTGCCTTACGTTTCGAGTTGAGCGTCATTGAGGTGCGCGCGGCTAGTGATGATGAAATCGAACATCAACACCCGCATTTCGGTGAGTATGACGAGGATGACGACGATCAATATCGCAGCTTCCCCATTCAGTGATTCCTGTTTCTTGGGAGTGGATCTGGATTTGACCGTTTGCGTTGCTCCACGCTAGAATGGTCGATTGTCGATAATTGGGGGTGGCATGCGTCACAAACTGTTGGTTGGCAACTGGAAAATGAATGGCAGCCTAGCGGCAAACGTGATTTTGCTCAATGGCTTGAAAGCTGCGATTCTGAAGCCGGATCGCGATATTGCCGTTTGCGTGCCCGCGCCCTACCTGGCACAGTGCCAGTCAGAGTTGAGCGGATCGCGTATCGGATGGGGCGCGCAGGATGTGTCGGCGCATGATGCAGGCGCATATACCGGTGAAATATCGGTTTCAATGCTGCGGGACTTTGGCTGCCGTTTTGTGATTGTCGGACACTCCGAGCGTCGCATCTATCATGGCGAAAGTGATGTGATGGTGGCGGAAAAAGTGCAGCGTGCGCTGGCAAATGGTGTGACGCCGATTGTCTGTCTGGGAGAAACGCTGGCTGAGCGTGAGGCAGGAAAAACGGCGATGGTTGTTTGCCGGCAACTGGATGCGGTGCTGGCGGCAAGCGGTGCCGATGACATCCTCGGCATGGTGCTGGCTTATGAACCTGTCTGGGCTATCGGTACTGGCAGGACAGCTACGCCGCAGATGGCACAGGAAGTGCATGCTTTGCTGCGTGCGCAGCTGGCGGAAAAGAATCCGCATGCAGCTGGTCGCGTGCATATCCTGTATGGTGGCAGCATGCGGCCGGACAATGCGCTGGAATTGTTGCAAATGCCGGATATCGATGGTGGACTGATTGGCGGTGCGTCATTGAATGCGGCAGACTTTCTGGCGATTGCTGATGCGGCATAGTCATTGAACATTGATTTAACGAAACACAACGGATTCGGATTGGAAATCTACAAATGAGCGGTATCTCAACCATCATCATCATCATTCAGGTTTTGTCGGCGCTAGCCATTATTGGTTTGGTATTGCTGCAGCATGGCAAGGGGGCAGACATGGGGGCGGCTTTTGGTTCCGGTGCGTCAGGCAGTCTGTTTGGCGCCTCCGGTTCGTCGAATTTCCTGTCTAAATCGACCGCAATTGCGGCAGTGGTTTTCTTCCTTTCGACACTGGCACTGGTTTACATTGGTAATCAGCGGATCGCTGGTGCTGGTACGGGCGGCGTGATGGATAATATGCCTGCTGTTTCCGCGCCAGCAGCGAAGGAAGCGGCTAAGGCCGATGTGCCTCAGTCGCCTGCTGTTCCGGTGCCGGGCGCGCCGAGCACGCAGTCTGGCAGCGTGCCGAAATAATTTGTGCTTGAACAGGGCCTTTAAAGCATGGCATAATGCAAGGCTCACCGCCGACGTGGTGAAATTGGTAGACACGCTATCTTGAGGGGGTAGTGGCGAAAGCTGTGCGAGTTCGAGTCTCGCCGTCGGCACCATTCTCCGGCTTCGTTCCGGATTTCTTCTTTGCCTTTTGGCATCCTCCATTTTGAATGCATCCTTGGCTTTGCGTAAGCGTTTGGGTATGCGTGTTTCCTTCCTTTTTGTCCAGTATTTTGAGGGCTTCAAAGAATACTCTATCAGGTATTTCTCTTGCGCTATCATTGCGAATATGTGCGCACAGCACGAATGTGAGGTAACATCCTGCTGTTGCTGTGTGCCAGTTCGGCTACGGCCGGACCGAACTGTTTGGATTGGGCATGACCGTAAATCTGGAAAACTATTTCCCCATTCTGCTGTTTGTGCTGGTCGGGCTCAGCTTCGGGGTCGTGTCCCAAATCATGGGGCGCCTCATTGGGCCGCACAAGCCGGATGAGGCTAAACAGTCTGCTTATGAGTGCGGTTTTGAGGCGTTCGAAGATGCGCGCATCAAATTTGATGTGCGCTACTACCTGATTGCGATCCTGTTCATTCTGTTCGATCTTGAGGCGGCATTCTTCTTCCCATGGGGTGTCGCCTTGCGCGATATCGGCTGGCAGGGATTTCTGGTGATGATGGTTTTTGTCGTCGAATTTGTCGTCGGTTTCTGGTACGTCTGGAAAAAAGGCGCACTCAACTGGGAGTGAACCATGGCGATTGAAGGCTTGCTCAAGGAAGGTTTCATCACCACTCAGGCTGACAAAGTCGTCAACTGGGCGCGCACAGGATCAATGTGGCCGATGACTTTCGGTCTTGCATGTTGCGCGGTCGAGATGATGCATGCCGCTGCTTCTCGCTACGATCTCGATCGTTTCGGCATCATGTTCCGCCCTTCGCCGCGCCAGTCTGATTTGATGATTGTTGCCGGCACTTTGTGCAACAAGATGGCGCCGGCGCTACGCCGCGTATATGACCAGATGGCGGAACCGCGCTGGGTGCTGTCGATGGGGTCGTGCGCAAATGGCGGCGGCTATTACCATTATTCTTATTCGGTCGTGCGCGGCTGTGACCGCATCGTGCCGGTGGATGTTTATGTTCCTGGCTGCCCGCCGACGGCGGAAGCGTTGCTGTACGGTTTGTTGCAATTGCATAACAAGATCAGGCGCACGAACACGATTGCGCGTTGAACGGCGAACGACATGGCGACCAGACTTGATTCTCTGCAAAGTGCGCTCGTGACGGCGCTTGGCGCTTCCCTTCGTGAAATGAAGGTGGCGCTGGGCGAGATTTCAATCGAGGTGGCCGCTGCCGATTACCTTGATGTGATGCGCATGCTGCGTGATGCGCCGACATTGCAATTCGACGAATTGATCGATTTGTGCGGCGTGGATTATTCCGAATATGCGGATGGCGCCTGGACGGGAGCGCGCTTCGCCGTGGTCACGCATTTGCTGTCGCTGACAAAAAACTGGCGCCTGCGTGTGCGTGCATTCGCGCCGGACGATGCCCTGCCGCTGGTCGCCTCGGTGACTGAGTTGTGGCCTGTGGCCAACTGGTTCGAGCGCGAGGCATTCGACCTGTTTGGCATCCTGTTTGATGGCCACCCTGATCTGCGGCGCATCCTGACCGATTACGGCTTCATCGGACATCCGTTCCGCAAGGACTTCCCGATTTCTGGCCATGTCGAAATGCGCTACGACCCGGAACAGAAACGCGTTGTGTACCAGCCAGTAACGATTGAGCAGCGCGAAATCACGCCGCGCGTGCGGCGTGAAGAAGGATACGGGCGCCATGGCTGAGATCCGCAATTACACCGTCAACTTCGGTCCGCAGCATCCCGCAGCGCATGGTGTGCTGCGCCTGATTCTCGAACTCGATGGCGAGGTCATCCAGCGCGCTGATCCGCATATTGGCCTGCTGCATCGCGCAACAGAAAAACTGGTCGAGCAAAAGACCTTCCTGCAAACCGTGCCGTACATGGATCGGCTCGACTACATCTCCATGATGTGCAACGAGCACAGCTATGTATTGGCGGTTGAAAAGCTGCTCGGCATCGAAGTGCCGCTGCGGGCGCAATATATCCGCGTGATGTTCGACGAAATCACGCGATTGATGAACCATCTGTTCTGGCTGGGCGCGCAGGCAATCGACGTCGGCGCAATGGCGCTGCTGCTGTATTCGTTCCGCGACCGCGAGGATTTGATGGATTGCTATGAAGCGGTCAGCGGTGCGCGCATGCATGCGGCCTACTATCGTCCGGGCGGCGTATATCGCGATTTGCCCGACTCGATGCCGCAATTTCAGCCGACGAATACCCGCAGTGTGAAAAAGACGGCGGTGCTGAATGAGAGCCGCCAGGGTTCGCTGCTCGATTTCATTGACGATTTCACGCAGCGCTTCCCGAAACATGTCGATGAATACGAAACGCTGCTGACAGACAACCGCATCTGGAAGCAGCGGCTGGTTGGTGTTGGCGTGGTGTCGCCAGAGCGTGCGAAAGCACTTGGCTTTGTCGGCCCGATGCTGCGCGGTTCCGGCGTTGAATGGGACTTGCGCAAGAAGCAGCCGTACGAAGTGTATGACCGGCTCGATTTCGATATTCCTGTTGGTACACAAGGCGACTGCTATGACCGTTATCTGGTCCGGATCGAGGAAATGCGCCAGTCGAACCGCATCATCCGGCAATGCATCGACTGGCTGCGCAAGAACCCGGGGCCGGTAATGACAGGCAATCACAAGGTTGGACCGCCACGACGGGCTGACATGAAGGCCGACATGGAAAGCCTGATCCATCATTTCAAGCTGTTTACCGAAGGTTTCCAGGTGCCCGAGGGCGAGGCTTACGCAGCGATCGAGGGGCCAAAGGGGGAATTTGGCATTTACCTCATTTCCGATGGCGCGAACAAACCATACCGGATGAAGATCCGCTCGCCGGCTTTTGCGCATTTGCAAGCTCTGGGAGAAATGGCGCAAGGAATGCTGATTGCGGATGCGGTAACCATTATCGGTTCGCTTGATATTGTTTTCGGGGAGATCGATCGGTGAGCGCGGGAGATAACAATAGGCAGCTAAGCACGCAGGCATATCAGAAAATTGATCGCGAGCTGGCGAAATTCCCGTCAGAGCAGAGGCAGTCGGCGGTGATCGCCGCGCTGGCGATTGCGCAGGATGAGTGCGGCTGGCTGTCGCCGGAAGCGATGCAGGCAGTGGCCGACTATCTCGGCATGCCGGCGATCGCAGTGCAGGAAGTGGCCACCTTTTACAATATGTTCAATACGAAGCCAGTGGGAAAACACAAAATTACCGTTTGCACGAATCTGCCGTGCATGCTGTCAGGCGGTGATAGTGCCGCACGTTACCTGCAACAGAAACTGGGCATCAAATTTGGTGAAACCACGCCTGACGGGAAGTTCACGCTGATTGCCGGCGAATGCATGGGTTCCTGCGGGGATGGCCCGGTGCTGCTGGTGAACAACAAATGGATGCATATCCAGATGTCGAACACCAAGATCGACGCGCTGCTCAAGGAACTGACATGACCTGTCTGCATGGTCGCCACCTGAAGCCGCTGCTTCTTGCCGGATTGAATGGCGAGAACTGGCGGCTGGCCGACTATGTTGGCCGTGGCGGTTATGCTGCGCTGAAGCGGGTGCTGACGGAGAAAATCCCGCCCGAAAAAGTGATTGACGAAGTCAAGGCTTCCGGCTTGCGCGGTCGGGGCGGCGCGGGGTTTCCGACCGGGTTGAAGTGGACCTTCATGCCGAAGAATTATGGCGGCCAGAAATACCTGGTTTGCAACAGCGACGAGGGTGAACCAGGCACGTTCAAGGATCGCGACATCCTGCGCTACAACCCGCATGCGATTATCGAGGGCATGGTGCTCGCGGCCTATGCGATGGGCGCAACGGTGGGTTACAACTATATTCATGGTGAAATCTGGGCCGAATATGTGCGTTTCGAGGAAGCGCTCGACGAAGCGCGCGCGGCCGGTTTTCTTGGCGAGAACATCCTCGGTTCCGGGGTCAGTTTCCAGTTGCATGCGTTTCACGGCTACGGTGCATACATCTGTGGTGAGGAAACGGCACTGCTGGAATCGATTGAAGGCAAGAAAGGGCAGCCGCGCTACAAGCCGCCTTTTCCGGCGAATGTTGGCTTGTATGGCCAGCCGACGACAATCAACAACGTCGAAACGCTGGCCTCGGTGCCTTTTATCCTCAATATGGGTGGAGAACAGTTTGCTGCGCTCGGCAAGGGCAACAGTGGCGGAACAAAAATATTTTCCGTCAGTGGCGATGTCGAGTTGCCCGGCAATTACGAAGTGCCGATGGGCACGCCATTTGCGAAGCTGCTCGAATTGGCTGGTGGCGTACGTGGCGGCAAGAAATTGAAGGCGGTGATTCCGGGCGGCTCGTCTTCGCCAGTGGTGACAGCCGAAGTAATGATGGATACCGACCTTGATTACGATTCGATTGCCAAGGCAGGGTCGATGCTGGGGTCGGGCGCGGTGATCGTGCTGGATGAAACGCGCTGCATGGTGAAATCGCTGCTGCGGCTGGCGTATTTCTATTACGAGGAATCGTGCGGCCAGTGTACGCCATGCCGCGAGGGTACCGGCTGGATGTACCGCGTGATCAAGCGGATCGAAGAAGGACAGGGCAAACCGGAAGATCTGGATTTGCTGGTGTCGATTGCCGATGGCATTCAGGGAAGGACGATTTGCGCGCTGGGCGACGCGGCCGCGATGCCGGTGCGCTCGTTCGTACAGCGCTTCCGCAGCGAATTCGAATACCACATCGAGCACAAGCGTTGTCTTGTGCCAGCGTATTGAGCGGCAGGGCGGAGATATGGTTGAAATCGAGATTAACGGTAGGAAAATCGAGGTGCCCGCAGGCACGCCGGTGATCACGGCTGCCGAAAAGCTTGGCACCTACATTCCTCATTTCTGCTATCACAAGAAATTGTCGATTGCCGCCAGCTGCCGCATGTGTTTGGTCGAAGTCGAGAAAATGCCGCGGCCGGTACCGGCTTGCGCCACCCCGGCGACGGCAGGAATGGTGGTGCACACGCATGGCGAGCGGGCGGTGCAGGCGCAAAAGGCGGTGATGGAATTTCTGCTGATCAATCACCCGCTTGATTGCCCGATTTGCGATCAGGGCGGCGAATGCATGCTGCAGGATATTGCCGTTGGATACGGCGCAGGCAAATCGCGTTATGGCGAAGAAAAGCGCGTCGTGTTCCACAAGAATGCCGGGCCGCTGATCGCGATGGAAGAAATGAGCCGCTGTATCCACTGCACACGTTGCGTACGCTTCGGGCAGGAAATTGCCGGCGTGATGGAATTGGGGATGCTCAACCGCGGCGAACATGCGGAAATCACCACCTTTGTTGGGAAAACGGTCGACTCGGAACTGTCGGGCAACATGATCGATTTGTGCCCAGTGGGTGCGCTGACGTCGAAGCCGTTCCGTTATCAGGCGCGAGGCTGGGAACTGTCGCGTCAGCGCTCGGTCAGCCCGCACGATGGCCTTGGTGCGAACCTAATCGTGCAGGCGAAAAACGACCGCGTGTTGCGCGTGCTGCCGTTGGAAAACGATGCGGTGAATGAATGCTGGCTGTCGGACAAGGATCGTTTTTCGTACGATGCATTGAACAGTGCCGAACGGTTGACGAAACCAATGATCAAGCAGGATAACCAGTGGCATGAAACCGACTGGGCAACGGCGCTCGAATATGTCGCGCATGCGCTGGACGATATCCGCAGTGAACATGGCGGGGATGCGATCGCCGCACTGGCATCGCCGCATTCGACGCTGGAAGAACTGGCATTGCTGAAGAAGGTCTTGCGCGGACTTGGCTCGGACCATGTCGATTGTCGCCTGCGCCAGAGCGACTTCGCGCTTGATGGCAAGATTGCTCCGTGGCTCGGGATGCCGATTGCCGAATTTGGCCAGTTGCAGGACGTATTCATCATCGGTTCGTTCCTGCGCAAGGATCATCCGCTGCTGGCCACGCGGTTGCGGCAGGCAGTAAAGCACGGCGCGACAGTGTCGATGCTGCACGCGGCCGACGATGACTGGCTGATGCCGGTGGCGAATAAGCTGATTGCCCCGCCGTCCGGTTGGTGTGCGGCGCTGTGCGAAGTGGTTGTGGCGATAGCACAGCAAAAAGGCGTGAATGCGCCCGCCTGTTTTGATGGCGTTACGCCGTCTGCTACCGCAGCGCGGATCGCTGCCAGCTTGTTGTCCGGCAGACGCGTCGGCGTGTTTCTCGGCAATACGGCGGCGCAGTTCCCGCAGGCATCGCAACTGCACGCGCTGGTCGAATGGATTGCGCAGCAGGCGGACATTGGTTTTGGTTATCTGACTGAAGCGGCGAATACGGTTGGCGGCTATCTCGCCGGCTTATGCGGAACCTCGAATAACGCGCCGCTGGCTGCGCCGCGCAAGGCGGTACTGCTTTTGAATGCCGAGCCGGAGTTCGATTGCGCCGATCCGGTGACGGCCAAGGCTGCGCTGGCTGAGGCGAAAACCGTGATTGTGATGTCGACATTTAAGCATAGTCTGGATCTGGCCGATGTGCTGCTGCCGATTGTGCCGTTCACCGAAACTTCGGGCACTTTTGTGAACTGTGAAGGTAGGGCGCAGAGCTTCAACGGCGCCGTCAGGCCGCAGGGTGAGGCGCGCCCGGGCTGGAAGGTGCTGCGCGTACTGGGGAACCTGCTGGAACTCGATGGTTTTGATTACGAAACGTCTGAGGCTGTGCGCGATGAAATTACCGGTGGCGAAACCGATTTATCGGCAAAGCTGAACAATCTGGCAGGTGTGCCGCTGCAGGCCGCATCACCTGTTATAGACGGGCTGGAGCGGCTGGCCGATGTACCGATTCATTTCGCCGATCCGCTGGTGCGGCGCGCGCGGTCGTTGCAAATGACGGTGGATGCCAAGTCGCCACAGGCAAGGATGCCATCGGCGCTGATGCGGCAACTCGGTGTTGCCAACGGCGAAAAGGTTCGCGTGCTGCAGGGAAGTGCCGAAGCGGTTTTGCCGGCGCAGGCCGATGACAGGTTGCCGGCTGGCGTGGTGCGCATTGCGGCCGCGCATGCGGCGACTGCTTCGCTCGGGCCGATGTTTGGCGCCATTCGGGTGGAAAAAGCATGATGGCCGAACTGCTCGCTTTCGTGCAAGCCGCCGGTCAGGGCTGGTTCGGCCCGCTATGGCCGCTGGTGTGGACGATGGTCAAGATCACTTGCGTGATGCTGCCGGTGCTGGGCATGCTGGCCTACCTGACGTTGTGGGAACGCAAGCTGCTGGCATGGTTCCATATCCGTCTGGGTGCGAACCGTGTTGGGCCGACCGGCTTGTTGCAGCCAATTGCAGATGGTATCAAGGCGGTGCTGAAGGAAATCACGGTGCCGGCCAGAGCCGACAAACCACTGTTTTTCCTTGCGCCTGTGCTGTCGATCGCGCCTGCGTTGGCGGCTTGGGCTGTGATGCCGTTCGGGCCGGAATTGGTGCTGGCGAACATCAACGCCGGTCTGCTGTACATCATGGCGATTACGTCGTTTGGCGTGTATGGCATCATCATTGCCGGCTGGGCCTCGAATTCGCGTTATGCGTTCCTCGGTGCGATGCGTGCCACGGCGCAGATGGTGTCGTTCGGTATTCCGCTCGGTTTCGTGCTGGTGACTGTTTCGATGGTGTCCGGCAGCCTGAATTTGTCCGACATCGTGCTTAGCCAGTGCAACGGATATTTCGCCTCGCTCGGACTGAATTTCCTGTCGTGGAACTGGCTGCCGCTGTTGCCGATGTACGTGATTTACCTGATTTGCGCGCACGCAGAAACCGGTCGCCATCCGTTCGACGTACTCGAAGGCGAGTCGGAAATCGTCAACGGCCACATGGTTGAATATTCCGGCATGTCGTTCGCGATGTTTTTCATGGCCGAATACGGCAACATGATCTTGTTTTCTGCCATGGCGTCGGTCATGTTTCTAGGCGGCTGGGCGGCGCCGGTTGATTGGGCCATCATTAGTTGGGTGCCGGGCTGGATCTGGCTGGGGGCGAAGACTTTCATGGTGGTATCGACCTTCATCTGGGTGCGGGCAACGTTTCCGCGCTATCGTTACGACCAGATGATGCGCCTGGGCTGGAAGGTGTTCATTCCGCTGACGCTGGCGTACCTGGTACTGGTGGCAGCCTGGATGCAGACGCCGTGGAATATCTGGGGGTGATGTGCGGGGAAATATTGGGGGTATATGTGAAAAACATGCTGTTCCGCTTCAACTTTGCTGGCGATTTAAAAATACACCGGGTAGTATATTTTGGGGCGTAAACGGCCGCCTGATGGCGAAAAGGGCGGATGGCAGATGAAAGCGATCGTCGGATTTTTCCGCAGCCTGCTGCTGCTGGACATGATCAAGGGCTTCGCGCTGACGGGCAGGTATCTGTTCGCGCGCAAGATCACGATCGAGTATCCGGAAGAGAAGGCGCCGCAATCGCCGCGCTTTCGCGGCATGCATGCATTGCGCCGCTACCCGGAAGGTGAGGAGCGCTGCATCGCGTGCAAATTGTGCGAAGCGGTATGTCCTGCGATGGCGATCACGATCGAGTCTGAACAGCGCGCCGACGGCACGCGTCGCACGCTGCGCTACGACATAGACCAGAACAAATGCATCTTCTGCGGTTTTTGCGAGGAAGCCTGCCCGGTCGAAGCAATCGTCGAAACCCAAATTCACGAGTACCATGGCGAAACGCCGAACGACCTGTATTTCACCAAAGAAATGCTGCTGGCGATTGGTGACCGCTATGAAAAAGAGATTGCCGCCGCTCGCGCCGTGGATGCGCGCTACCGATGAACCCTTGCTGAACGGCTGATATGGAATTCAAGACCATTCTGTTCTACGCACTCTCGGCCATACTCGTACTGGCTGCGCTCTGCGTCGTGACCGCCAGGAATCCGGTGCATTCGGCGCTGTTTCTGGTGCTGTCGTTCGTTACGTCTGCCGCGCTATGGATTCTGCTGAAAGCCGAATTCCTGGCAATTGTGCTGGTACTGGTCTATGTCGGCGCGGTGATGGTGCTGTTCCTTTTTGTGGTGATGATGCTGGATCTCGATCTGGACAAAATGCGGCGGGGATTGCGACAAAGCCTGTGGGTAGCGGTGCCGGTTGGGCTTTTAATCGTGTTCGAAATGTCGGCGGTGCTGTTGCGCGGTTTCTGGTCGCCTGATGCGCAGGTGCCAACAAATGCGTCTAACATCGGCACGACCAGGGAATTGGGCAAGGTGATTTTCACGCAATATGTGTTCGCGTTCGAAATTGCGGCGGCAGTACTGCTGGTGGCGATGATTGCTGCTGTCGCCTTGACGTGGCGCCGCCGACGCGATGCGCGCTACAACGATATCTCGGCTGCGCTGCGTGTGCGGCGCGAGGATCGCATCAGGCTGGTCAGCATGAAGGCGGAAACCGAGGCGGCAGAACACGCAATGGATGAAACGGAAGGGGGGCGCCAATGACGCTGTCGCACTTTCTGATTCTTGGCGCAATTCTGTTCGCGATCGCGATCGTCGGAATTTTCCTTAACCGCAAGAATCTGCTCATTTTGCTGATGTCGATCGAATTGATGTTGTTGGCGGTGAACATGAATTTTGTGGCTTTCTCGCATTACCTCGGTGATGCGGCCGGTCAGGTATTCGTGTTTTTCATCCTGACGGTGGCGGCGGCGGAAACGGCCATCGGGCTGGCGATACTGGTAGTGCTGTTCCGCAACCTGAGTTCGATCAATGTCGAAGACCTCGACAGTCTGAAAGGCTAGCCGATGACGCCGCAACTGAACTCCTGTCTGTTGCTCGCCGTGCCGCTGGCACCGCTGATTGGTGCAGCGGTTGCCGGACTGTTCGGCACTAAATTCTTCGGCAACCTGGTTGGCCGGAAAGTGTCGCATACCGCAGCCATCGCCGGCGTGCTGATTGCTTTTGCACTGTCGGTTCATACGCTTCTGGCGGTGCTTGATGGTGCGCGCTTCGATGGCGCGATTTACACCTGGATGAAAGTCGATGGCATCAGCCTCGAAGTTGGTTTCCTGGTCGACAGTCTGACTGCGACCATGATGAGTGTTGTGACCTTCGTTTCGCTGATGGTGCATATTTACACCATCGGCTACATGGACGAGGACGAAGGATACAACCGCTTCTTTTGCTACATCTCGCTGTTCACGTTCGCAATGCTGATGCTGGTGATGAGCAACAATTTTGTTCAGTTGTTCTTTGGCTGGGAAGCGGTCGGCCTGATGTCCTACCTGCTGATCGGCTTCTGGTATGACAAGCCGAGTGCGGTCGTCGCCAACCTGAAGGCGTTTCTGGTGAACCGTGTCGGCGATTTCGGCTTCATCCTCGGCATAGGTTTGCTGTTCGCATATACCGGTTCGATGCGTTATGGCGAGGTGTTTGAGCAGCGCGAAACGCTGTCGCTGATGCTGTTGCCTGGTACGACGTGGAACCTGCTGACCGTTGCTTGCATCTGCCTTTTCATTGGCGCGATGGCGAAGTCGGCACAATTCCCGCTGCATGTTTGGCTGCCGGATTCGATGGAAGGCCCAACCCCGATTTCGGCGCTGATCCACGCCGCGACGATGGTTACCGCCGGCATTTTCATGGTCAGCCGGATGTCGCCGCTGTTCGAGCTGTCGAATACTGCGCTGTCGCTGATGCTGGTGATTGGCGCGGTCACTGCGCTGCTTATGGGCTTCGTGGCGATGACGCAATACGACATCAAGCGGATTATCGCGTATTCAACCTTGTCGCAGCTCGGCTACATGACGGTGGCGCTCGGCGCGTCCGCCTATCCGGCCTCAATTTTTCACCTGATGACGCATGCATTCTTCAAGGCGTTGCTGTTCTTGGCAGCCGGTTCGGTGATTCTCGGCATGCACCACGATCAGGATATCCGCAACATGGGCGGATTGCGCAAGCACATGCCGTTCACCTGGATTACGGCGCTGCTTGGTACATTGGCGCTCATAGGTACGCCGCTGTTTTCCGGTTTCTATTCAAAGGACAGCATCATCATTGCTGTCGGTCATTCGCAGTTGGCCGGTTCGGGCTTTGCCCATTTTGCGGTGATGGCGAGCGTATTTGTCACTGCGTTCTATTCATTCAGATTGCTGCTGGTGGTGTTTCACGGCGAGGAGCGTTTTGGTCGGCACGACAGCATGCATTACGGCGACCTGGAAGTCGGGCTGCATGCAGGTGACAAACCGCACGAATCGCCCTGGGTGATGACCGTGCCGCTGGTGCTGCTGGCGATTCCTTCTGTGGTTATTGGTGGCATTACCATTGGCCCGATGCTGTTTGGTGGGTTCTTCGGCGATGCGATCTTGATTGATGCCAGCCATCAGGCGATGCAAATGCTGTCCTATCATTTCCGCGGCGCGTTGCTGATGGCGTTGGAGGGATTGATTCACCTGCCATTTGTGCTGACGCTGGCGGGCGCGGCAACAGCCTGGTATTTTTACAAAGTCAACCGACAAATTTCGGTCTGGATGCGCGAGCATTTCAAGCCACTGTACGCGCTGCTGGACAACAATTATTATCTCGACCGTTTCAATGAAATCGTATTTGCCGGAGGTGCGCGGCTGGCTGGCCGGTTCCTGTGGCGGGTTGGCGACCGGTTGCTGATCGACGATTTGCTGGTCAATGGCAGTGCAAAATATGCGCGGCACGCAGGCCGTTTCTTGTGGGGCAGCGATCGGATCGTGATTGACGAGTTGATCGTCAATGGCAGTTCGCGCCTGATCGGCTGGCTGTCCGGCGTGATTCGTCAGTGGCAATCTGGCCATCTGTATCACTATGCGTTCGTGATGATTTTGAGCTTGCTGGCATTTCTGATTTATTTTATGCCTTTCCCGTTTGGCAAATAAAACGGTGTGTGAGAACAGGCATTTGTGATGATATTGTCCAAACTACCGATTTTGAGTATCGCCATCTGGTGCCCGGTTATTTTCGGGCTGATCGTGTTCCTATTTGGCCGCGATGACAAGCCGCGTCGCGTGCGCGCAATGTCGCTGATTGGTGCCGTCATCAGCTTTCTGGTTACGCTGCCACTGATTCGTGGTTTTGACAACGCTGCGCACGGGATGCAATTCGTCGAGAAATTCGCGTGGATCGAGCGTTTCAACATCTACTACCATTTCGGCATCGATGGCATTTCTCTATGGTTCGTGGTGCTGACCGCGTTCATTACGGTGATTGTCGTCATTGCCGGCTGGAGGGTGATTGAACAGCGCTTTGCGCAGTACATGGGAGCATTCCTGATACTTTCCGGCATGATGATCGGCACCTTCTGCGCGCTCGACGGCTTGCTGTTCTACGTGTTTTTCGAATCAACGCTGATTCCGATGTTCATCATCATCGGCGTATGGGGCGGTGAAAATCGTGTCTATGCGGCCTTCAAGTTCTTTCTCTACACCTTCCTAGGTTCGCTGCTGATGCTGGTTGCAGTACTGTACCTTTACCTTGAATCGGGCGGCAGCTTCGATATCCAGACCTGGCATGCGCTGCCATTGCCAATGGATGCGCAGTTGCTGATCTTCCTCGCTTTTCTGGCCGCTTTTGCGGTCAAGGTGCCGATGTGGCCGGTGCATACGTGGCTGCCGGATGCGCACGTCGAAGCACCGACTGGCGGTTCGGTGGTGCTGGCAGCGATTATGCTTAAGCTGGGCGCTTACGGCTTCTTGCGCTTTTCGCTGCCGATCACGCCGGATGCGAGTCATTACATGGCCGGCTTCATGATTACGCTATCGATGATCGCGGTGATTTACATCGGTCTGGTTGCATTGGTGCAGCGCGACATGAAAAAGCTGATCGCCTATTCATCGATTGCGCACATGGGTTTCGTCACGCTCGGTTTTTTTCTGCTTAATCCGATAGGCTTGCAAGGCGGCATCATGCAGATGATTTCGCACGGTTTTGTCGCTGCCGCCATGTTCCTGTGCATCGGTGTGCTGTATGACCGGATGCACACCCGGCTGATTGCCGAATATGGCGGCGTGATGAGCACGATGCCGAAATTTTCTGCCTTTTTTGTGCTGTTTTCGATGGCGAACTGTGGCTTGCCGGGAACATCAGGTTTTGTTGGCGAATCGATGGTCATCTGGGGTGGTGTGAAAATCAATTTCTGGGTCGGAATGCTGGCCGGGCTGGCGCTGGTTCTTGGCGCGGCGTATTCGCTGTGGCTGGTCAAGCGGGTGATTTTTGGGGCGCCAGGCAATGAACGGATCAAGGCACTGCAGGATATCAACCTGCGCGAGTTCCTGATGCTGTCGCTGTTGCTGGTGGCCGTGATTGCTCTTGGTGTCTATCCGGCGCCAGTGGCGGATTCGATGCAGACTTCGGTAGCCGATTTGTTGCGGCATGTCGCCATTTCCAAGACATATTGAGAGCGGGCGGCGAACATGAACTTCACGAACCTGATCACGGTGTTGCCAGAAACCATCCTGCTGGTGGCAGCATCGGTGATCCTTCTGATCGACATGTTCCTGCCGGATGGCAAGCGCTCGGTCACGTTTGTGCTGTCGCTATTGGCGCTGGCTGCGTGCGCCGCGGCCACCTATGTGTTGTCGGACAGCAGCGGGAAGTCGGTTTATGCGTTCAATGGCATGTTCGTGTCCGACCCGATGTCGGCATTGCTCAAGCTGTTTTCATACCTGACGGTAGGTTGCTCGCTGGTCTATTCCCGTCGCTATATCGTTTCGCGTGGCATGGCCAGCGGCGGCAGCCTCGGCGGAGAATTCTACGTGCTGGCGCTGTTTGCGCTGCTCGGGCAGATGGTGATGATTTCCGGGCAGAACTTCCTCGTCATTTACCTGGGTATCGAACTGATGTCGCTGGCATTGTATGCGCTGGTAGCATTGCGCCGCGACCATGCACCAGCGACCGAAGCGGCGATGAAATATTTCATCCTCGGTGCGCTTGCATCAGGGTTCCTGCTGTACGGCATGTCGATGCTCTATGGTGCGACCGGCTCGCTTGATCTGGCCGAGGTCGCGAAGGCGGCTTCTTCTGCTGACGCCAACCGGATGGTGCTGGTGTTCGGCATCGTGTTCCTGGTATCTGGCCTCGCGTTCAAGCTGGGGGGCGTACCGTTCCACATGTGGGTGCCCGACGTCTATCACGGTGCGCCGACGCCGGTGGCGCTGCTGGTGGGAAGTGCGCCAAAGCTGGCGGCCTTCGCGGTATTCATCCGCTTGCTGGTCGAGGGGCTGTCGCCATTGGCGATGGACTGGCAGCAGATGCTGGCGGTGCTGGCGGTGCTGTCGATGGCGCTGGGCAACATCACTGCGCTGACGCAAACCAACATCAAGCGGATGATCGCCTACTCGACCATTGCGCAAATGGGTTTCATGTTGCTGGGCCTGATGTCCGGCGTCGCAAATGGCGACATTTCGCTCGCGGCCGATGCCTATGGTTCGGCGATGTTTTACGCGATTACCTACGTGCTGACCGTGATGGGGGCGTTCGGCGTCATCCTGCTGTTGGCGCGCAATGGCTTCGAGGCGGAAAATCTGGACGATTTCAAGGGGCTGAACCAGCGTAACCCGTGGGCAGCCTTCGTCATGATGCTGTTGATGCTGTCGCTGGCCGGGATTCCGCCGCTGGTTGGCTTCTATGCGAAGCTGTCGGTGCTGCAGGCAGTGCTGGCTGTACGTCATATCTGGCTGGCGATTGCAGCGGTGCTGTTTTCGCTGGTTGGCGCGTTTTTCTATCTGCGCATCATCAAGCTGATGTATTTCGATCCGCCGCCGGAGCAGTCGGCAGCCATTGAGGCGCCGCCAGACCTGCGCTTTGCGCTTGGTATCAACGGCCTGGCCGTGCTGGTGCTGGGCTTTGTGCCGGGGCCTTTGATGTCGGCCTGCGCGAAGGCGATTGCGCTGACGCTGGCTTCATAAAGGCGCTACTGCAGAGTGGTTGCAGAGAATGATGGCAAGATGAAGGAAAAAACAGCAAAAACCAATGCGGCACGGATGCTGGACAAGGCCAAAGTGGCCTACCAGCTGGTGGCTTACGAAGTGGATGAGGACGACGTGAGCGCGGCCGCTGTGGCGCAAAAGCTGGGGCAGGATGTGACGCGGGTGTTCAAGACGCTGGTGCTGCACGGCGACAAGGGCGGCCACATCGTTTGCGTCGTGCCGGGCGATGATGAAGTCGATCTGAAAAAGGTGGCTCGTGCTTCGGGCAACAAGAAATGCGAGATGATTGCGGTGAAGGAATTGCTGCCGCTGACTGGTTACATTCGCGGCGGCTGTTCGCCGGTCGGGATGAAAAAGCCTTTTCCGACCTACATCCACCAGTCAGCGACCGGATTCGACCACATTTACGTCAGCGCTGGCTTGCGTGGCGTGCAGCTGCGGATGGCACCGCAAGATCTGATCCGCGCGACGGGCGCCGAAATCGCTGATATTGTGGCGGCAGCGTCTTGACGGCGACATTCCACCAGCGCTGATCGCGTTTTGGCGCGCGGCGCTGTTACAATCCGCAGGTTGTTCCCTATTTTCCGAATTCGAACATGTCAGGCAATACTCTCGGCAAACTGTTTGCCATCACCACTTTCGGCGAATCGCACGGTCCGGCGATTGGCTGCGTCATCGACGGCTGCCCGCCGGGCATGGCGCTGTCCGAAGCCGACATCCAGCCGGAACTCGATCGGCGCCGGCCCGGCACGTCGCGCCATGTCACGCAGCGGCAGGAAGCCGATAAGGTCAGGATTCTTTCCGGCGTGTACGAAGGCAAGACCACCGGCACGCCGATAGCGCTCCTGATCGAAAATCAGGATCAGCGCAGCAAGGATTACGGCAATATCGCCGAGGTGTTCCGCCCCGGCCATGCCGATTATGCCTACTGGCAGAAGTACGGCGTGCGCGACCCGCGTGGTGGCGGCCGATCGTCGGCTCGACTGACGGCGCCGATCGTGGGCGCAGGGGCAATCGCCAAGAAATGGCTGTTCGAGCAATACGGCACGACCTTTTGCGGTCGGATGAGCCAGCTCGGCGGTATCGCCATCCCGTTTGAATCGTGGGCGCATGTCGGCAGCAACCCGTTCTTTGCCGCCACGAGCGATGCTACTTTGTTGGCCCAACTGGAGGCGGCGATGGATGCTTTGCGCAAGGAGGGCGATTCGATTGGCGCACGCATTGAAGTGGTTGCGCAGCATGTGCCGGTCGGTCTGGGCGAGCCGGTGTTCGATCGACTCGACGCCGACATCGCGCACGCAATGATGGGGCTGAACGCAGTCAAGGGGGTTGAAATCGGCGCCGGCTTTGCCTCGGTCGCGCAAAAAGGTTCAGAACATGGCGACGAACTGACGCCGGATGGTTTCGTTGGCAACAACGCCGGCGGCATTCTCGGCGGCATTTCGACCGGGCAGGACATCACGGTGTCGCTGGCGATCAAGCCGACTTCATCGATCCGCATCGAGCGCCGGTCGATCGACAAGGCCGGCGATCTGGCGATGGTCGAAACGCTGGGGCGGCACGACCCGTGCGTCGGCATCCGCGCAACGCCCATTGCCGAAGCGCTGCTGGCGCTGGTCTTGATCGATCACGCGTTGCGTCATCGCGCGCAGTGCGGCGATGTGGTCACCGGCACGCCTAAAATCGCAGGCGCTTGATGCATTCAGGCGGGAGTATGTGCAAAAATATATCGGTTTCGCCCGATATTCAGAGGCGTTTTAAAAATACTGCCCTGAGTATATTTTTTCCTTCGCAGCGGGCCGGCAAGCCGTCTGACGGCGCGCCAGCCTTGCGCAGGCGCTGTCAGAACAGCCATCCGAACGACTGATAACCGGAATACGTCCCTTGCAGCAGCGATCCTGGCCTGAACAAGCGTTCAATTTCGGCTTCTTCTTTTTCGGCTATTACGGCTTCGTCGGCGTATTTTCGCCTTACGTCAGCCTGTATTTCGCCGATGCCGGCATGACTGCGGTGCAGATCGGCATTTTGATGTCGCTGATTCAGATGATGCGCATTTTTGGGCCGAATGTCTGGGGCTGGACGGCCGATCATTTGCAAAAGCGCGTGCAGGTGCTGCGCTTCACCGCTGCCGGCGCATTCGCGTCGTTTGTCGGCATGTATTTTGGCCAGACCTTCATGCAGTTCTTCGTCGTGATGGTGCTGCTCAACATCTTCACCAGTGCGCAGGGCCCGCTGTCCGAAGCGTTGATGCTCAACGAAATGAAAGGTGATCTGACGCATTACGGTTCTTTGCGCCTGTGGGGCTCGGTCGGCTATATCGTGGCGGTGATGGCCGCTGGCCTGTTGCTCGACTGGCGCGGTATCGGCATGTTCCCGTGGGTCGGACTGGCGCTGCTGGCGCTGGTGCTGAATGCAAGCTTTCGCCTGAAGGAAACGCCGCAGCCATCGGCGCACCATAAAGCGCCGTCGATCCTGGCTTTGCTCAAGCGGCGCGAGCTGATTGCCTTTCTGGTGTCGGCCTGTCTGATGATCGCGGCTCACAATTCGCTGTACGTGTTTTTTTCTCTGTACCTGGCGCGCCTGGGTTACAGCAACAAGCTGATTGGCCTGATGTGGGCGCTGAGCGTGGTGGCCGAAATCGTGTTCTTCTTCTATCAGGCGCCGTTGTTTAGGCGGTTTGGCGTACAGCGGCTGATGATGTTTGGACTCGGCATCGCAGTCGTCCGCTTCCTGATGGTCGGCCTGGGGGCGGAGTCGATGCTGCTGCTGCTGATTGCGCAAGTGCTGCATGCAGCCACGTTCGCTGCGCATCATTCATCGTCGATCATGACGCTGCAGCGCTGGTTTTCCGGTCCGCTGCAGGCGCGCGGTCAAGCGTTGTTCATTAGCGTGTCCTACGGGCTGGGTGGTACCCTGGGCGGCCTCGGCTTCAGCTACGTGTGGGAACATGTCAGCCCGGAAGCGACGTATGTTGCGGCGGCGGTGGTCGCCTTGGGGGGGCTGATCGCTGCCTGGTTCTCGTTCAGATGGCAGGTCCGGGCTGAACCATCGCAATAAACCTTTGCCCCCCAAGCTTTGCACACTACGTTATGCTGGCCACAGTATCAATGCAAGGACAAAGACCATGTACCATTTTTTCCACTTTCCGGATCGCGAAGACTATGACACCCCGCACCGCGTTGGCCTCTCCTGCGAGCAGGTGTATTTTGACAGCGCCGACGGCACGCGGCTGTCCGGTTGGTTCATCCCCGCACAAGGCGTCGCCAGCCCGAGGGAAGCGAAAGGTACGGTGATCCACCTGCATGGCAACGCGCAGAACATGACCGCGCACTGGAACTTCGCCGGATTCGTGCCGAGTCGAGGCTACAACCTGTTTACCTTCGACTATCGTGGCTATGGCGAATCAGAGGGCGCGCCGGGGCCGCAGGGCGTATTTGAGGATTCTGTTGCCGCGCTTGACTATCTGCGTTCGCGTACCGATATCGACGCTGGCAAGCTGTTCGTGTTCGGCCAGAGCCTCGGCGGCATGCTGGCGATTGCCGCCGCCGGTGCTAGTCCGCAAGGCGTGCGCGCAGTGCTGGCAGAGGCGCCGTTCCATTCGTATGACGCGATGGTGAAGGACAAGATGCCGCAAACTGGGCTGATGCTGTGTGACAACTACACCGCCACCGCATATGTGGCCAAGTTGGCACCGATTCCGCTGCTGCTGATTCACGGTACGGCCGACATCGTTGTGCCTTACACGCATTCGGTGCGACTGCTGGCCGAAGCGGGCGAACCGAAGCGGCTGGTGCAAATCAAGGGCGGCGACCACGTCGATGCGATGCTGGAGGAAGTGCATGGACGCAAGTATCAGGACGAGATGATGGCGTTCTTTGATGCGGCGCTGGAGAAGAATGGAAGCAGCTGAAGAACTGGAAAAAAAGAGGCAGCAGATATGTCACAGATCACTTCAGCCTTGATTTTGTGCATGGCGATTGAGGGAGGGGCTGTTGAAATCTTGCCCGCATATTGGGTATGTAATATGCACTCTTAATCGATGGCTGAAAAACTCTTGACCAGATTTCTTCCCGTGTTTTTCGCATGATAGAGCGCTTTGTCAGCAGCTGAAATTAAGGCATCAGGCGTGTTTCCGTGTTGCGGGAAAGCGGCAATTCCGAATGAGGCTGTTACATTGACAGAGGCGCCATTTTCGAATTGGATGCTCGTTGTTTCAGTTGCGATTCGCAATTGTTCTGCGCGTTGTATGGCTGTTTCTTCTGTCATGTCCAGACAGATAATCAGAAATTCTTCCCCGCCATATCGACAACAAATGTCGCTAATACGGCAGTGCTTGATCATCAGTTCGCTGAAAACCTGAAGAACATGGTCTCCAGCTGGATGGCCGTAAGTGTCGTTAATGGTTTTGAATCGATCAAGATCTGTCATGATCAAGGTCAGCGATAAGTTTTTGCGCTTGGCCCGCGCTAATTCCCGAACGATCATTTCATCCAGATAGCGCCGATTAAAGAGGCCTGTCAGGTTGTCGCGGATAGATATATCGCGCAGTTTTAAATTGAGAGCTTTAATTTCATTTTCTGCATCCAGTCGTAGAGTCACATCCTTGCATGTGAATATTAGCGATGGTTTTTCGTCGATGTACAATCGTTTGCCAGAAACCTCCACGAAAATGTTGCGGTTGTCTTTTGTTATCCCCGGATAGATATGGCTTTCCCCGATAATTTCGCCGGATAATGTTTTGTGACTACGCACGGAGAACAGTGGCCGCTCATTCTTTGCAATGAGATCAAGTGGGTTTAAAAGCAACAATTCGTCGATGCTATAGCCGAAGATTTCAGCCAGTTTGTCGTTGGCAAAAGTAATCTTGTTGTCGGTATAAATGCCAAAGCCCACAAGAGATTGGCTGATGAGCATGCGATATTTTTCTTCCGAAGATCGCAGCGCGCGAGTGATTCTCTCGTTTTCCCTTAACGCAGCTTCCAGTTCGGCCGTGCGATGACGCACCTGATCCTCAAGGACAACCATTGTGTGAAATAGATTGAATCCGGATCCTTGGGCATTCATGTGACGTTCCGCACGATCCATAAGCGCTTGCACGGTTTTCTTCAGGCGTGCATTTTCGGCTCGTAAAACATCAAGTTCGTTGGGGGGGGCATTTTTCCCTGCTTCACTTGGCGCTGTTGCTTCCATGTTATTTCTCCCCAATCGCGATGCCAATCAGTGTTTGGTTAAGGTGTATCCCATTGACTTGCTCGCCATAAGTGCAAACCCCCAAGGTGTTGTTGTCAATAAATAGCTGTTCGATGTGGTTTGTAATTTCTTTATGTGTTGCTTCAATGACTCGATGAATGCAGTCAAAGGCAAGGATGGCTTGGGGATGTCCAATTTCCCGATGGATTTGCGTGATTGTGTTTGTCAAAGATGCCGTCATGTCGTCGCATCGGGCAATTCTTAATACCAGTCCTTCATCGATGGCGCAGTAAAAGGTAAGGCTGGCGTCATCATTCATCTTCTGAATGGAGCGCACATATTCTTGGCCGTCGATCAACACAACAACAGGGTTGGCGGCAAAAAGTTCAGGAGTCAAATCAGAAATGTTCACACCGATAGCGTCTGCATAGGCTTCTGCAGCCAGCATTCCGTCAATTTCTTTAACAATACGCTTGGCGGTATCAGCTTCCGTGACAACCATGCGTTTATCTGTGGAAACAAGATGCTGATTTCGAAACAATTTGAATGGCAGAGAGGTGGTAACGATTGCCACTACTGCACTATCCGTATGAAAGCGCCCATCGTGATAGACATAGGTTTGAGAAAACCTCTGATCATCGCCGGCTGATCCGCCTACGAGAGGGATGTTATTCAGGCCTAACTGCAGGGTATGTGAGACGATTTCTTCACGCACAGACAACCCGTCAATCAGCATTAGAGCAAAGCTGTTGTCTGGGCTGGTTTCTGGTGCTATGCATTCCAAATGCTGCAAATGGGATTGAGCAAAGGCATATCCGGTCGGAATGTCGAATTGCTGAAGGTTGTCTAAAATGCCGATAACTGCCTTGCAGTACTCCTTGGGGAAACTAATACCTGCCAAGCCAGACTGCTGATAACCTGCAGGCCCTATTTCTCCAGTGCTGGTGCAGCCAATGACTTGGATTCCGGCAAATAAGCGATGAATCTCACATCCCAAGACATCCAGGTCGTACTTGCTCGAACAAAAAAAAACTACTAGCTCTATCTCTGGCTGATGGACGCCATCATAGAACTCTTTGGCCGCTAGGCGCGGATCTGTTTCTGTTGTCTGGAAAAGGCGAAAGGTTTGTTTCATTTCGGCACCCTTGTTAACAAATTATTAACACAGCTTCTGTGTTCGCCTTATGTAGCTCAGATTATCAAAACAATCAAAGGTCGGCAAGTTTGGCGCCTTAATATTGATTGAGGTTGGGTTTGTTTTTACGCCGCTGATGATGAGTAGCGCATGAAATCAATACTCGCATCTTGTTCCGTCATCAATCCACCCATATTCGGTGGCATAATGACAGGCTGTTCATTGAATTTCCAACTGGCTTGAAAAATGGCTAAAACGCTCTACGACAAACTTTGGGAATCGCATGTCGTCACCACCGAGGAAGACGGTACTGCTGTTCTGTACATTGACCGTCATCTACTGCACGAAGTGACCAGCCCGCAGGCGTTCGAGGGGCTTAAGCTGGCCGGGCGCAAGCCGTGGCGCGTGGCAGCGAACCTGGTGGTGGCCGACCACAATGTGCCGACCACGAATCGTGCTGAAGGGATTGAAGATCCGACTTCGCGGCTGCAGGTCGAGACGCTGGATGCGAACGCGAAGGAGTTCAGCCTGACGTATTTCGGCATGAACGACAAGCGCCAGGGCATCGTGCATGTGATTGGGCCGGAGCAGGGCGCAACGCTGCCTGGCATGACGGTTGTCTGCGGCGATTCGCACACGTCCACGCACGGCGCCTTCGGCTGCCTCGCGCATGGCATTGGCACGTCCGAAGTCGAGCATGTGCTGGCAACGCAGACGCTGCTGGCAAAAAAATCGAAAACCATGCTGGTGCAGGTCGAGGGGGCGCTGCCGTCCGGTGTGACCGCGAAGGATATTGTGCTGGCAGTGATCGGCAAGATTGGCACTGCGGGCGGTACGGGCTTTGCAATCGAATTCGCTGGTTCGACCATTCGCAGTCTGTCGATGGAAGGCCGGATGACTGTGTGCAACATGGCGATCGAAGCCGGTGCGCGTGCCGGCATGGTGGCGGTCGACGACGAGACCATCAATTATGTCAAGGGCCGGCCGTTTTCGCCGAAGGGTGAACAATGGGACAAGGCGGTTGCATACTGGCGTACGCTGCACACTGATCCAGGTGCGCAATTCGACGCCGTAGTGACGTTGAATGCAGTCGAGATTGAGCCACAGGTGACTTGGGGCACTTCACCGGAGATGGTGGTTTCGATCAGCGATCGTGTGCCAGATCCGGATAAGGAAAAGGATCCGGTCAAGCGCGACGCGATTGAAAAGGCGCTGGTTTACATGGACTTGACGCCGAACACGGCGATGACCGATATTCGTATTGACAAGGTGTTCATCGGTTCATGCACCAATTCGCGCATCGAGGACTTGCGCGCTGCAGCTGCAGTCGTACGCGGCAAGAAAAAAGCGTCAAACGTGAAACTGGCGCTGGTGGTGCCAGGTTCCGGTCTGGTCAAGGAGCAGGCCGAGCGCGAAGGACTGGACAAGATTTTCATTGCGGCCGGTTTTGAGTGGCGCGAGCCAGGCTGTTCGATGTGTCTTGCAATGAATGCCGACCGGCTGGAGTCGGGCGAGCGTTGCGCTTCGACTTCGAACCGCAATTTCGAAGGGCGACAAGGACAGGGCAGCCGCACGCATCTGGTGTCGCCAGCAATGGCAGCGGCGGCAGGCATTGCCGGTCACTTTGTCGATGTGCGCAGATTTGCTTGATCTTTTTCACAGGAGGCTGATATGAAAAAACTGTTTGCGATGATGATTGCTGTAGCGGTATTGGCTGGCTGCAACACGGTGGCTGGCATCGGCAAGGACGTGCAAAGAGCTGGCTCGGCTGTTGAAGGCGCCGCCAAGAAATAATTTCGAAATAACACCATCGCTTCTGGCAGGGCATGTGCATACCCTGCCAGAAGCATAACGTGGCAACAACATGGATAAATTCACCGTACATGAGGGATTGGCAGTTCCGCTCGAGCGTGTCAACGTCGATACAGACGCCATTATCCCGAAGCAATTCCTGAAATCGATCAAGCGCACCGGCTTTGGCCCGAACCTGTTCGACGAGTGGCGCTATCTGGATCATGGCGAACCGGGGATGGACAATTCGAAGCGGCCGTTGAACTCGGATTTTGTGCTGAATCAGTCTCGCTATCAGGGCGCGTCGATCCTTATCGCTGGCAACAATTTTGGTTGTGGTTCATCGCGCGAGCACGCGCCGTGGGCATTGCAGCAGTATGGGTTCAAGGCGGTTATTGCGCCGAGTTTTGCTGACATCTTCTTCAACAACTGTTTCAAGATTGGCCTGCTGCCGATTGTGCTGTCCGAAGGGCAGGTGGCGCATTTGTTCAATGAGGTGAAAGCATTTCCCGGCTACAAGCTGACCATCGATTTGGACAAACAGGCCGTGATTGCAAAAAATGGTGATGCCTATCCATTCGTCATTGATCCGTTCCGCCGCTATTGCCTGATGAATGGCCTGGATGATATCGGCCTGACGCTGCGCCATGCGGACAAGATCCGCGAATACGAGGCGCGCCACATCGCAGAGCAGCCATGGCTGGCGAACACCATTTGAGCAATGCACGGCATCAGCGCTGTGCGCTGATATCTATGAAATAACAGCACGTGCAGATTCAGCTGCCGAATGCTGGCAATAAAAAAGTGAGGTTAACGTGAAAATCGCAATTTTGCCGGGTGACGGCATTGGTCCGGAAATCATGGAACAGGCTGTGCGTGTGCTGAACGCGCTGGGCGAGAAATTCGAAATGGAAACGGCGCCGGTAGGTGGTGCCGGCTATGCGGCCAGCGGTCATCCTTTGCCGGAAGCAACGCTGAAACTGGCGAAGGAAGCGGATGCGATTCTGTTCGGCGCTGTCGGCGACTGGAAGTACGATACGCTGGAGCGTGCGCTGCGCCCGGAACAGGCTATTCTCGGTCTGCGCAAGAACCTCGGTCTGTTTGCGAATTTCCGCCCGGCGGTGCTGTATCCGGAACTGGCAGGCGCGTCGTCATTGAAACCGGAGGTTGTATCCGGGCTGGATATCATGATTGTGCGTGAACTGACCGGCGATATCTATTTTGGTCAGCCTCGCGGCGTACGTACGGCAGTCGATGGCCCCTTCAAGGGTGAACAGGAAGGCTTCGATACCATGCGTTACGCGGATACCGAGATCCGCCGCATCGCGCATGTTGCATTCCAGGCGGCGCAAAAGCGCAGCAAGCGGCTGACCAGTGTTGACAAGGCGAACGTGCTGGAAACCTCGCAGTTCTGGCGTAACATCATGATTGAGGTGAGCAAGGAATATCCGGATGTGGCGCTGGATCATATGTACGTCGATAACGCGGCGATGCAACTGGTACGCGCGCCGAAGGCGTTCGACGTGATTGTTACCGGCAACATGTTCGGCGATATTCTGTCCGATGAGGCGGCGATGCTGACCGGTTCGATCGGCATGTTGCCGTCGGCGTCACTGGACAAGAACAGCAAGGGGCTGTACGAACCGTCGCACGGTTCAGCGCCCGACATTGCTGGCCAGGGCATTGCCAACCCGCTGGCGACTATCCTGTCGGCGGCGATGATGCTGCGTTACTCACTGAACCGCGCCGAACAGGCAGATCGCGTCGAACAGGCGGTCAAGAAAGTGCTGGCGCAGGGCTTGCGTACCGGTGATATTTACGAAGCTGGCACGAAGAAGGTAGGCACGAAGGAAATGGGCGACGCGGTGGTCGCGGCGCTGTAAGGGAAAATCAATTTAATCGGGTGATGTGATGAAAGTAGTCGGACTCGTTGGCTGGCGTGGTATGGTAGGTTCGGTCCTGATGCAGCGCATGCAGGAAGAAAACGATTTTGCGCAGATCGAGCCGGTATTCTTTACGACGTCGAACGTAGGTGGCAAGGCGCCAGCGATGGCGAAAAATGAAACCGTGCTGAAGGATGCGAACGATATTGTTGCGCTGAAAAAGTGCGACATCATCATCACCTGTCAGGGCGGCGACTACACCACTGAGGTTTTCCCTAAGCTGCGCTCTGCCGGCTGGAACGGTTACTGGATCGATGCGGCTTCGACCTTGCGGATGGAGCAGGATGCAACAATTATTCTCGATCCGGTGAACCTTGACGTGATCAAGGCGGCCTTGGCGCAAGGGAAGAGAGATTTTATCGGAGGCAACTGCACCGTGTCATGCATGCTGATGGGCCTAGGCGGGCTATTCAAGCATGATCTGGTCGACTGGATGACGTCGATGACTTATCAGGCGGCTTCGGGCGGCGGCGCGCAGCACATGCGCGAGTTGCTAACGCAGTTCGGTTCGCTCAACGCAGAGGTGAAGGCGCTGCTTGATGATCCGGCTTCGGCAATTCTCGAAATCGACCGCAAGGTGCTGGCGCGCCAGCACGCGATGACCGTTGAGGAAACGAAGCAGTTTGGCGTGCCATTGGGCGGCAACCTGATTCCGTGGATCGACCGCGATCTGGGCAACGGCACTTCGCGCGAGGAATGGAAGGGCGGGGCCGAAACGAACAAGATTCTGGGCAATACCGTTAAACCAGGGGCGCGCCAGATTCCGATTGATGGCCTGTGCATCCGCATCGGCGCGATGCGCTGCCATTCGCAGGCGCTGACGATTAAACTGAAGAAACATGTTCCTCTGGACGAAATCAGCGACATCATTGCTAGCCACAACCAGTGGGCCAAGGTAGTGCCGAACACGCGCGAGGATTCGGTGCGCGATCTGACACCTGCGGCGGTGACTGGCAAGCTGGCAATTCCGGTTGGTCGTCTGCGCAAGATGCAGATGGGTAACGAATATCTGTCCGCATTCACCATCGGTGACCAATTGCTGTGGGGCGCAGCTGAGCCGTTGCGCCGCATGTTGCGCATTCTGCTCGAAGCGTGACCATGCGCCAGAATGTTGTTAATCAGCAACGGAAATTACGGGCGTTTTCCCTTTGCTGTCGGCAATCGCACAGTTAGACGTTGCCATACATGCATGGCGCTTGCATGTGCATGGGTGTGATGATATGTTGAAGTTTCATGTACAACGATGGGCGGTATATTGTCGTTTATAAACATGGTTTTTGCTGACCTTGTTCAACCCATGTCATAAGAATGCAATCAAACATGCGCAAAACATTTTTCCCGACTGCCGTCAGGGCGGTCAGCTCGGTTCTGGTTCTGTCTGCATTGGCATTCTCGGGCGCGCACGCTGCCGGACTGGGCAAACTGACGGTACTTTCATCCCTGGGTCAGCCGCTCAAGGCCGAGATTGAACTGACTTCCGTGTCGAAGGATGACGCCGGATCAATCGGGGCGAAACTCGCGTCGATGGATGCGTTCCGCAAGGCCAACATCAGTTATAACCCGGCGTTGTCTTCATTGCGTTTCTCGATCGAAACGCGAGGTGAACGGCATGTCGTTCGCATATCTTCCGCCCAGCCGATGAACGAGCCGTTCGTCGATATGCTGCTTGAACTTAAGTCTAGCAGCGGCCATTTGGTGCGCGAATACACCTTCCTGCTCGACCCGGCCGAGTTGCGCGCAGCCTCAGCGCAAGTGGTAACGCCGGCAGCTGTTCCAGCGCTGGGGGCTGATGCGGCACAGCCAGCAGCCAGAAAAGCTGTGCCAGCAGCCGCCGAAGAAAAAACGGCTCCGGTAGCGAAGGCAAGGCCGGTCAAGCAGGCAAAACCGGTAGAGGAAGCAAAGGAACCCAAGGAAGAAAAAGGTGCTGCGCAGCATCGTGTGAAGAAGGGCGAAACGCTGGCCGGGATTGCAAAGCAAAACATTCACGAAGATGTTTCGCTGGAGCAGATGCTGGTCGCGATTTACCGCGCCAATCCGGATGCATTTGCTGGCAACAACATGAACCGACTGAAGGTCGGCAAGGTCTTATCGATCCCGGATGCAGAGGATGCCGGCAGTGTCGGAAAGTCTGAAGCAAGAAAAATCATCGTTGCGCAATCTTCCGATTTCAGCAGCTATCGCAACCGGCTGGCTGGAGCGGCAGCGCAAGCAGCGCCGCAAAAGGTAGCGGAAGCCGGACAGGTAGGAGGCGGCCAGATCGGTGCCAAGGTTGAAGATCGTCCGACTGCTACCACCGAGGCCAAGGACAAGCTGAGGGTGGCGAAGGCGGATGCCGCCAAGGGCGACAAGGCGACTGGTGTGGCCAGCGCCGAAGACAAGCTGGCGAAAGACAAAGCTGCCACTGAAGCGCAGGCTCGCATCAAGGAACTCGAAAAGAACATCAGCGATCTGCAGGGCGTGCTGCAGATGAAGAACAAGGACATGGCGGCACAGCAGAAACAGGCCGAGACGCCGTCTGCTTCTGTGCCCGCTGCGAGCGCTGCGCAGGCATCGGCACCTGCTGCTGCGGCTGCAGCTTCGGCTCCAGCCGCATCGACGGCAGCCAGTGTTGCCGCTTCTGCCGCAGTAAAACCTTCGGCGCCGAAAAAGAAAGCGGTTCCTCCCCCTCCGCCGCCGGAAGAACCGGGATTCTTCGACGAACTGCTCGATAATCCGCTGATGCTCGGCGGGCTTGGTGCAGTAATACTGCTGCTGGCCTATGTGTTCATCCGCCGCCGCAAGAAGCCGAAAGCGGAACCGGTGCAGCCGCAGGCAGTGGCTGAATTGCCGGAAGAGGGAAAGGAGTCGTCGAATTCGCTGTTTGGTGCGTCTGGCGGCCATAGCGTTGATACCAACAACAGCATCTTCAATTCAAGTTTCACACCGTCTGCCAGCCTGCTCGATACGAACGAGGTGGATCCAATTGCCGAGGCGGATGTCTACATTGCTTATGGACGTGAAGCGCAGGCCATCGAGATTCTCAAGGAAGCATTGCGCAACCACCCGGAGCGGAATGCGTTACGCATTAAGCTGCTGGAAGTCTATGCTGCGAAAAAGGATTTGCAAGCCTTCGACCTACTGGCGAGCGAGTTGTACAGTCTGACCAAGGGTGAGGGCGAGGAATGGGTCTATGCTGCTGGTCTTGGTGTGTCGATCGATCCTGGTAATCCGCTGTATGCAGGGGGCGACTTGTCGGAAGAACTGCTGGCGCGGCCAACTTCGTTGCAGAGCAGCGTTACCCGTCCGTCGGAAGAACTGGATCCAGACATCCTGCTGGCAACGTCGCGCAAACAGGAGGCTGAGGAGCAACATGCTGAATCCGCAGGGCTCCAGATTCAGCAGGAGCAATTGCTCCATCCGGATTTGCCACTCGATCTGGAGCCTGCTGAAGCGGCCAACGTCGAGGTGCCTCCAGTTGTCGCTGCTGCCGCGTTCGAACCGGCAGCCACACCCGTGGAGCCCTCGTCCGAGCCTGCAGCATTGAATTTCGACCTCGGTTTGAGCGCAGATTTTGGCAAGGTTGAAGCGCCGAAACTGGCAGAAGCCGTCAGAGAAGAAGCAGAAGCCGGACTGGACTTCGTGTTGCATGAGCCAGTAGCGAAACCGGCGGTATTGGCACCGGAACCGTCGCCTGAACCGGAGAAAAAACCGGCATTGGATGCGCTCGATTTTGACCTCGGTGATCTGGACTTCGGCCAAGCCAAGCAGACCAAAGTAGAGGAGGCGTCCGCTGCCGGCCTGGAAGTGAAGGAGATCGCGGCTGAAGATGATCTCGACTACCTGATTGAATTCAAGCTGCAGCAACCAGCCGCGCTGGCGGAAGACACGCCGGGTATCGAACTGGTTCAGGACGACTTGCACATGCCAGCGGGGGAGAGCACGAAAATGGGCGAAGCACTCGAAGCGCGGTCTGTGGTGGAACAACCTGCGTTGGCGACGCATGAGCCGACAGCCCCAGCCTTCGATTTTGGCGCAATCAATCTCGATCTTGAGCCGATGCACGCAACTCCCGCAGCAGAAGCCGCCACGCCGGCATCATCAGCCGCAGGCAATGTCGAGATGGAAACCAAGCTCGACCTGGCCGATGCCTATCTCGGTATCGGTGACAAGGAAGGAGCGCGCGAATTGCTGGAAGAAGTCATCCAGGAAGGCTCTGGCGAACAGGTTGAGCGTGCCAAGGCAACATTGGCCAAGATTTCCTGAGGGGTGTAATTTTTTGCGGGTGCTGTGCTGGCAAAGCGCGCACCCGCTTTTTTTATTTCCGCGTCAGCATCGCCACTGACTTTGTTGCCTTCGTCTTGTCGCCAGCGCGTTGTTTGTTGCGAGGCTGCTGTGGACTTGTCGTACAATCGCGGTTTTCTTTTTGCTATCAGCCTGCATCCGGAGTTGAATTGAAACGCATTGCGCTTGGCATCGAATACGACGGCAGCCAGTGGCGCGGCTGGCAAACGCAGCCTGACGGCCATACCGTGCAGGATCGGCTCGAAGCGGGGATCCGCGATTTCACGCAGACCAGCATTCGCACGATGTGTGCTGGCCGCACTGACGCCGGCGTGCACGCGCTGGAACAGGTGGTGCATCTGGATACGGTGCTGGATCGCTCGCCGCAATCCTGGGTGCGCGGCGTGAATTCCTATCTGCCGCCATCGGTTGCGGTACGCTGGGCATGTGAAGTGCAGCACGACTTCCACGCACGAAATAGCGCTGTCGCGCGTCGCTACCGCTACGTGCTGTACAACAATGCGGTGCGCTCGCCGCTGCTGCGCTGCCGCGCCGGCTGGGTGTTCCGGCCGCTGTCGCTGGAACCGATGCGGCAGGCGGCGCAATTTCTGCTGGGCGAGCACGATTTCTCCGCCTTCCGCGCGGCCGAATGCCAAGCGATTACGCCGGTGAAAACGATGCAGTCGGTCGAAATTGAACAGCGAGGCGATCTGTTCGTATTCACGTTGCAGGCGAATGCTTTCCTGCATCACATGGTGCGCAACATCGTCGGTTCGCTGGTTTACGTCGGCAAGGGTGTCCGACCGCCGGAATGGATGCGGCAAGTGCTCGAAGGGTGCGACCGCAACAAGGCGGCGCCAACCTTCATGCCGGACGGCCTGTATCTGGCGAAGGTGATTTACGAACCCCAATGGGGCTTGCCGCAGGCCGATGCTGGCGTTCCGTGGCCGGCCTGAATCCAGAAAATGGCGGTTTCAGTGGGGTATGTGTGGGAAATGCCTTGCCGGGCCCCAATATTTAAGGCGATTTAAAAATACTGCCGGGAGTATTATTTTTGACCAGCAACTGCATTTTTGCTGTCCCCAGAAGCGCCAGTGGCACAATCCGGCGGTCTTGCCGGCAAGCGATATAATCGCGTTTTTGCACAGTTTCCAGTCTGTTCCAGCATGATTCCAGACAAACCGCGTTCTTCGTTGCTTCGCATTGCCATCAGTGTTGCGTTGCTGGCCGTATTCAGCTTTGCGGTCTACTACCTCGTTGCTTACTGGCTGGTGTCCGGGCGCCAGACGCCGCCAGCATCAACGCCGCCGGATACGGCAGCATCCACCGAATTCAGGCCAGAATGGTGCGCACAGCTGGTCAAACGCTTGCCGACGGTAAGCAGGGAAATGTGCCTCAATCTCGGATTACAGCCGACGGGGGCGGTATCGGTCAAGGGCTTCCCGATTCTGGCGCGCGATTACGCCGCCGACGGCAAGCGGGCCGAGCCGCTGCGCGTACTGCTTCTGGGCGGCATTCACGGCGACGAGCCAACCGCGGCAGCAGTGGTGTTTCGCTGGATGGAAGCGATACATTTGCCGATTGCGCATTCGATGCAATGGCGCGTGGTGCCAGTGGTGAATCCGGACGGCCTGTTCGCGACCCCGGCGACGCGCGTGAACGCCAATGGGGTCGATCTCAACCGCAACTTCGAATCGCCGAATTGGGAAGCAGAGGCGCCGAAATACTGGCAGCAGCGGACAAAGAACGATCCGCGCCGCTATCCGGGCAAGGCGCCGCTGTCGGAGCCGGAGAGCCGCTGGGTACACGATGAAATCGAACGCTTTCAGCCGCATGTGGTGGTTTCGATCCATGCGCCGCTGGGCGAGCTTGATTTCGATGGCCCGGCAGAGCCGCCGCGCCGTTTCGGTCGTCTGATGTACAACCGGATTGGTGTTTATCCAGGCTCGCTCGGCAATTACGGTGGCGGACACAAGCAGATTCCGGTGATCACGATTGAGCTGGAAAACGCGCGCCAGATGCCAACCGATGCCGAAACCAAGCGCATCTGGCGCGACATGGTGATCTGGATGTCGCGCAATCTGCAGCCGGGCGCTGCATCGCGTGCGGCAAATTGACGTTTTCCAGGGAGTATATGGAAAAATATATGGCTTCGGCCATAGATTACCTGGTGAATTGAAAATACAGGGGTGAGTATATTTTGGGCTTCCGGAGGGAGGAATCCCCCAGTCAGAACACTATAATCAGGCTTTTCTAACGGGCAAGAACGGATGAACCAGCGAACCAGAATCAAGATTTGCGGCCTGACGCGAGCCGAGGACGTGCAGGCGGCGGTGGACGTAGGCGCGGATGCCCTGGGTTTCGTGTTTTATGGTGCCAGCCCGCGTTATGTGACGCCAGTTGCTGCGGCCAGGCTGATTGCGCGCGTGCCGCCGTTCATCGTCACCGTCGGGCTGTTCGTGAATGCATCGGTCAGCGAGGTGGTTGACACCGTGGCGCAAGCGCCGTTGTCGCTGCTGCAATTCCACGGTGACGAAACGCCACAGCAATGCGCGGCGCTGGCGGATGCGGTCAACCGGCCGTTCATCCGCGCCTTTCGTGTCAAACCGGAAACGACCGCCGCCGATTTGTTACAATATGAATCTGAATGTCGCGCTGCCAGCGGTTTGTTCTCCGGTTTGTTGCTGGATACCTTTGTCGATGCATATGGCGGCGCAGGAAAGGTTTTCGATTGGTCCGTCATTCCAAAAGAGTTCGCGCCTCGGGTCGTTTTGAGTGGTGGCTTGAGCGTGCAAAACGCGGCTGGTGCGATTGCGCGCGTGCGCCCGTTTGCGGTTGACATCAGCAGCGGTGTCGAACAGGCAAAGGGCATCAAGGATGCCGGCAAAATCCGCGATTTCATTGCTGCGGTGCGCCGGGCAGATTCCACCCGCCAGACCGGCATTTGACCGTCTGGCCCAATCGACGAGAAAAACCGATGAAAGAATTCACTACCCGTTATCTGCGTGAGCCGTTTGACAGCACGCCGCTGTTTCATGCTGAACACTACCATCTGCCGGATGTGCGCGGGCATTTTGGCCCATACGGCGGGGTGTTCGTGTCCGAGACCCTGATTCACGCGCTCAATGAACTGAATGAAGCCTACGCGCGGCTGAGGGAAGATGCTGTTTTCCTGGCCGAATTCCGGCGCGAACTGAAGCATTTCGTTGGCCGCCCGTCGCCGATCTACCATGCGGAACGCTGGTCCAACATGCTCGGCGGTGGGCAAATCTATTTCAAGCGCGAAGATCTGAACCACACCGGCGCGCACAAGATCAACAACGTCATCGGCCAGGCGCTGCTGGCCAAACGCATGGGCAAGCCGCGTGTGATTGCGGAAACCGGCGCCGGCCAGCATGGCGTGGCGACCGCCACCATCTGCGCCCGATTCGGCCTAGAATGCGTGGTTTACATGGGCAGCGAGGACGTGAAACGCCAGGCGCAGAACGTCTACCGGATGAAACTGCTGGGCGCGACCGTGGTGCCGGTCGAATCCGGTTCGAAGACGCTCAAGGATGCGTTGAATGAAGCGATGCGCGATTGGGTGACCAACGTCTCAAACACGTTCTACATCATCGGCACCGTCGCTGGCCCGCATCCGTATCCGATGATGGTGCGCGATTTCCAGTCGGTGATTGGCGAGGAATGCCGTGTGCAGATGCCGGAGATGACCGGGCGCCAGCCGGACATCGTGGTCGCTTGCGTTGGCGGCGGCTCGAACGCAATGGGCATTTTCTATCCGTACATCGATTTGGAAGACGTACAGTTGGTCGGGGTCGAGGCGGCGGGCGAAGGCATTGCCAGCGGGCACCATTCGGCTTCGCTCGTGGCCGGGTCGCCGGGCGTGCTGCATGGCAACCGCACCTACCTGTTGCAGGATGAAAATGGCCAGGTGATTGAAACGCACTCGGTTTCGGCTGGTCTGGATTACCCTGGCGTCGGGCCGGAACACGCGTGGCTGAAGGATTCCGGCCGTGCGCAATACGCGACCATCACCGATGACGAAGCACTGAAGGCATTCCATGACTGCTGCCGCATCGAAGGCATCATTCCGGCGCTGGAATCGAGCCATGCGATCGCGCACGCGGCCAAGATTGCGACTACGCTGCCGAAGCACACCAACATTCTGGTCAACCTGTCGGGCCGTGGCGACAAGGACATGCATACTGTCGCGCAACGCGCCGGTATCCAGTGGTAAGGAAAGGAGCCATCATGTCCCGTATTCAAAATACACTGACCGAACTGGCCAAACAGAACAAAAAGGGGTTGATTCCGTTCTTCACCGCTGGTGATCCGTCGCCGGAACTGACGGTGCCGCTGATGCATGCACTGGTTGCCGGCGGTGCCGACATCATCGAACTCGGCGTACCGTTTTCCGATCCGATGGCCGACGGCCCGGTGATCCAGCGCGCGTCCGAACGAGCCTTGCAAAAGGGTGTCAGCCTGCGCCATGTGCTGCAATGGGTGCACGAGTTTCGCTCGACCAACCAGACAACGCCCGTTGTGCTGATGGGGTATGCGAATCCGATTGAACACATCGGGGTCGACGCTTTCATCGCGCAGGCGAAGGAGGCGGGGGTCGATGGCGTGCTGGTGGTCGATTACCCGCCGGAAGAGAGCGAATCCTTTGCTGCCGCAATGAAAGCGAACGGGCTGGACACCATTTTCCTGCTGGCGCCGACGTCAACTGATGAACGGATCGAAAAAATCGGTAAAATTGCGTCCGGTTATGTATATTACGTGTCCCTGACGGGGGTGACCGGCGCCGGCAATCTGGACCTGGACGGCGTGGCCGCGATGATTCCGAGGATTCGCCGGCACGTGAAGGTGCCGGTCGGTGTCGGTTTTGGCATCCGCGATGGTGCGACCGCGAAGGCAATCGCATCGATGTCCGATGCGGTCGTGATCGGCAGCCGCATCATCCAGGAACTGGAAAAGGCGGCGCCGGACAAGGCCGCGGCGGCCGTGCAGGATTTCCTGTCCGGCATCCGTCAGGCGCTGGACGAATAGAGAATTGAACAGATTGCCTCCGATGGAGGCAATCGCTAGACAGGAGATGTCATGAGCTGGTTAGATAAATTGCTCCCGCCGCGTATCCAGCGTTCGGTTTCCACCAACCGCAAATCGATGCCGGAAGGGCTGTGGGTCAAGTGCCCGTCGTGCGAAACGGTACTGTACCGTTCCGATCTGGAAGCGAACGTGCATGTCTGTCCGAAATGCAGCCATCACATGCGTATCCGGGCGCGCGAACGGCTGGATGCGCTGCTCGATGCGGAAGGTCGTTATGAAATTGGTCACGAAGCCTTGCCGGTCGACACGCTGAAATTCAAGGACAGCAAAAAGTATCCGGAACGCCTGAAGGCGGCGCTCGAAGCCACCGGCGAAACCGACGCGATGGTGGTGATGGGCGGTGCGATCATGACGCTGCCGGTGGTCGTGTCCTGCTTTGAATTCGAATTCATGGGCGGTTCGATGGGATCCGTGGTCGGCGAGCGTTTCGTGCGTGGCGCGAAGGCGGCGATCGAGCAAAAGGTGCCGTACATCTGCTTTACCGCCAGTGGTGGCGCGCGTATGCAGGAAGGTTTGCTGTCGTTGCTGCAAATGGCGAAAACCAGCGCGATCCTGACGCAGTTGTCGGAACGCAAGCTACCGTTCATCACCGTGTTGACCGACCCGACCATGGGCGGCGTTTCTGCCTCGTTTGCGTTCCTCGGCGATGTGGTGATGGCCGAGCCGAAGGCGCTGATTGGTTTTGCAGGTCCGCGTGTAATTGAAAACACCGTGCGCGAAAAGCTGCCAGAAGGTTTCCAGCGGGCAGAATTCCTGCTGGAAAAGGGCGCAATCGACATGATTGTCGATCGTCGTCAGATGCGCGAGGAAATCGGCCGCGTGCTGGCGTTGTTGCAAAGCCAGCCGGCGGAAGCGCTGGTCTGATCGGGCTCCGTTTGACACCCCTTTGATGGTTTGGCCTGACCGCGGTCAGGCCTTTTTGATTCATGACACAACAGGCATCACGTTCCTTTGCCGACTGGCTGGCTTATATCGAAAGCCTGCATCCGCAGAACATTGAGATGGGGCTGGGGCGGATTGCTCAGGTGCAGCAGCGGCTGGGCATCCGTTTCGATTGTCCGCTGATCACCGTTGGCGGCACCAATGGCAAGGGTTCGACCTGCGCGATGCTGGAGGCAATGCTGCGCGCGGCCGGCTATCGCACCGGCCTGTATACCTCGCCGCACTTCCACCATTTCAGCGAACGCGCCCGCATTGATGGCGCGCCGGTTGCAGAGGATGCGCTGGTACGCCAGTTCGAGGCGGTTGAGGCGGCACGCGGCGATACGCAGCTGACTTTTTTCGAATTCACCACGCTGGCGATCCTCGGCCTGCTGGCCGAGGCACGGCTGGATGCGGTAATCCTCGAAGTCGGCCTTGGCGGACGGCTCGATGCGGTCAACATTTTCGATGCCGACGTGGCGGTCGTGACCAATGTCGATATCGACCACGTCGATTTTCTTGGCGGCACGCGCGAAGCGATTGGCTATGAAAAAGCCTGCATTTATCGCGGCGGGCGGCCGGCAGTGTGCGGTGATTCGAATCCGCCGCAGACGCTGCTGCAACATGCGCAGGCGATTGGTGCCGACCTGCGGCTGGTCGGGCGCGATTTTCGCGCCGAGCCGCATGGTTCGGGCTGGGATTACATCGGGCGCGCCATGCGCCTTGACGCGCTTGAGCCGCCGGGGATGCCCGGCGCGTGCCAGATACACAATGCATCGGTTGCATTGGCGGCGCTGGAAGCGGTGCATGAGCGGCTGCCGATAACCATGCGGGCAGTGCGCACAGGGTTGGCGCAGGCGTTTATGCCGGGGCGTTTTCAGATCCTGCCGGGCAAGCCGGTGGCCGTGCTCGATGTGGCGCACAATCCGCACGCGGCCGCGGTGCTGGCGGCGAACCTGGAGGCGATGGTGTGCACGGGCGACACTTGGGCCGTGTTCGGTGCGATGCAGGACAAGGATATCGATGGCGTGATTGCGGCGATGAAAACGCGAGTGCAGCACTGGTGCGTGACCGATTTGCCATTGCCGCGCGCCGCGACTGCCGGGCAGATTGCCGACCGCTTGCGGGCGGCGGGCATTGTCGACATTCGCTGTTTCGCGTCACCAGCGGAGGCGTTCGCATTCGCATTCGGTTCGGCGGGCGAAAATGATAGAATAGCGGCATTCGGATCATTCTGGGTCGTCGCTGGCGTGACGGCTGCAAAGTGATCCCGTCATCACGAAATCATTATTTGCATGGCTTGGTTCTCTTTTTCTTCGCTGTTTCGCAAGAACAAATCCGAGCCGGCTCCCGGTGACAGCGAATTCTATTCCCATGCAGAGGACATTCCTCGCTCGAAGCGGGGCAGTCGGCGTGACAAGGATGATGTCGCTGATCCGGCGTTGCCGGAAAAGAAGCGGGCGCGCCGCCGGTTGATAGGCGCGGTTGCGCTGGCGCTCGGACTGGTCATCGTGCTGCCGATGGTGCTCGATTCCGAGCCCAGGCCGGTGTCGGACGATGTTGTGATCCGCATCCCATCACGCGACAAGAAATCTGTCGTGACCGCGCCGTCCGCGGCTTCGGTGGCCTCGGCGAATGCTGCAGCGGAAAAAACGGTCGATAAACCTGCAGAAAAAACAACTGACAAACCCGCTGAATCCCCTGCCAATCCTGCGCCCGTGGCCGCAGCGCCTGCTGTTGCGCCAGCGGCAACAAAGCCGGTGCCCGCGGCGACAAAACCTGCTCCGGTTGCTGCGCCTGTGGCGGCACTGAAACCGTCGCCTGCGGCACATGCTGCCAAGCCTGTAGCTGAAGCCGCCAAGCCGAAACAGAAGGAAGCGGAAGCAAAACCGGCCGTGAAGCCGTCGATGGAGGCGGCGAAGAATCCGCCGAAAGCAGAAGGCAAGATCCAGATTCAGGTAGCCGCGCTGGCGACAAAGCAGAAAGTCGATGAATTGCAATCCCGGCTCAAGGAGGCGGGCATAAAGTCCCATACGCAGAAAGTGGCGACCGCCGGTGGTGAGCGGATCCGCGTGCGCATCGGGCCGTATGCGACCAAGGCTGAGGCAGATCAGGTCTGCGCGAAGTTGAGTAAAATGCGCCTGAATTGCACGATACTGCCGAATTGACATGCTGGAAGCTGCGCCTTGACGATCTTCGATTATCTCGTACTGTTCGTGCTGATCTGTTCGATCGTGATCAGCACCATGCGCGGTCTGGTGAAGGAAATTCTGTCGCTGGTCGGCTGGGTGGTGGCGTTCATTGTGGCGAACGCATACGGTGCGGCGCTGGCGCCATTGCTGCCGGCATCCTGGTCTGGCGCCTTGCGGCTGGTGGTCGCGTATGTGGCGCTGTTCATCGGCGTGCGGCTGCTGATGCTGCTGTTTGGCGCGGCAGTGGCGGCGATGGTCAAGGCGGGCGGGCTGACAGTGGCCGACCGCGGTCTGGGTGGGCTGTTCGGTCTGGGGCGGGGCATGGTGATCGTGCTGGCGGTGGTGCTGGTATGCGGCATGACGGCGATTCCGCAGCAGCCGTTCTGGAAGAATGCGCTGTTCAGCCCGCTGGCGGAAACGGCGGCACGCACAGTGATGCCGTTTCTGCCGGGCAGTTTCGTGCGGCAGGTAAGGTTTTGATTAGTTAACGATTTTTTAGGAGTCCACCATGTGTGGTGTAGTTGGCGTCGTTTCATATGCTCCGGTCAACCAGCTGATTTATGACACGCTGCTGCTGTTGCAGCACCGTGGTCAGGATGCGGCCGGGATTGCGACCAACCAGGGCAACACCTTCATGATGCACAAGGCCAATGGTCTGGTGCGCGATGTGTTCCGCACACGGAACATGCGTTCGCTTCTGGGTAACTCCGGCATCGGCCAGGTGCGTTACCCGACCGCAGGCAGTTCGAGCGAGGAAGAGGCGCAGCCGTTTTACGTCAATGCGCCGTTCGGCATCACGTTGGCGCACAACGGCAACCTGACGAATTCGGATCAGTTGCGCAGTGAAATGTTTCGCAAGGATCGCCGCCATGTGAACACCCGTTCCGATTCGGAAGTGCTGCTCAATGTGCTGGCGCATGAAATCGAGCTGGCGACTTCCGGCTATTCTCTCGACCCGGATGCGTTGTTCAAGGCGGTGACGAAATTGCACCAGCGCGTGCGCGGATCGTATGGCGTGGTGGCGCAGATTGCCGGTTTCGGCATGCTGGCATTCCGCGATCCATTTGGCATCCGTCCGCTGTGCCTCGGTTTTGCGGAAAGCGCCAAGGGCATAGAATACATGATCGCCAGCGAATCGTCGGCGCTTGAGGGGATGGGTTTCCAGCTGTTGCGCGACGTGATGCCGGGCGAAGCGGTTTTCATCGATCTCGACGGCAAGCTGTACCACCGCCAGTGCGCGGAAAATCCGTCGCTCAATCCGTGTGCGTTCGAGTTCGTCTATTTTGCGCGCCCTGACTCGATTATCGATGGCGCCTCGGTCTATGCAACCCGCTTGAAGATGGGTGAATTCCTTGCGGAGAAGATCAAGCGTGAGTTCCGCCACGGCGATATTGACGTGGTGATGCCGATTCCGGAATCGTCGCGCCCGTCGACGGTCGAGCTGGCTAGCAAGCTGGGGCTGGAGTACCGCGAAGGCTTCGTTCGCAACCGCTACATCGGTCGCACCTTCATCATGCCGGGGCAGGAAATTCGTTCGCGTTCGGTGCGACAGAAACTGAACGTGAATCCGTCCGAATTCAAGGGCAAGTCGGTGCTGGTGGTCGATGACTCGATCGTGCGCGGCACGACCAGCCGCGAAATCGTGCAGATGGCGCGCGATGCCGGTGCGCGGCGCGTGATTTTCGCCTCGGCCGCACCGCCGGTGCTGTTCCCGAACGTGTATGGCATCGACATGCCGACCAGAAGCGAGCTGATCGCCTACGGTCGCACCGAGGAAGAAGTCTGCCGCGAAATCACCGCCGATGCGCTGGTGTATCAGGATCTGGCCGACTTGCGCCGTTCGATTTTCGACGTGAATCCCGCTCTGAAGAGCCTGGATGCATCATGCTTCGACGGCCATTACGTGACCGGCGACATCACGCCGGAATACCTCGATCGCATCGAGCGCACGCGGCACAATCCATCGCCGAAAAGCGAGGACATGGCTTCTTCACAACTGAATCTGAACCTGGCGCAAACCGAATAACCGCGGCAAACGCAGACCATGAACACATCACGCAAGTACGGTTTCACCACCGCCAACGTTCACGCCGACCATCAGAAACCGATCGAGCACGCGTCGATCCTGCGCCCCATTCACAATTCGGTCACTTTCGGCTATGCCGATTCGCGCCAGTTGGCCGAGGTGTTCCAGGGCAAGCAGCCGGGTTACCGCTACGCTCGCCAGGGCAACCCGAGCATTTCGGCGCTGGAAGACAAGATCACGCAGATGGAAGACGGCATCGCCACCGTCTGCTTTGCCAGCGGCATGGCGGCGATTGGCGCGGTGCCGCTCACGCTGCTGCGTGCCGGTGATCATGTCGTTTCATCGGCCTTTTTGTTCGGCAACACCAGCAGCATCTGGCAAACGATTGCGCACCACGGCATTACCGTCGATCAGGTCGATGCGACCGATGTGAACAACGTCGAGGCGGCGCTCAAGCCAAGCACCCGCATGGTCTATGTCGAAACCGTCGGCAATCCGCGCACGCAGGTGGCCGACCTTAAACGTATCGGCGAACTGTGCGCCGCGCGCGGCTTGCTGTTCGTGGTCGATAACACGATGACCTCGCCGTACCTGTTCCGGCCGAAAGCGGTCTGCGCCAGCTTGTCGATCAATTCGCTGACGAAATCGATCAACGGCCACGGCAATGCGATGGGTGGGGCGATAACTGACACCGGCATGTTCGACTGGAGCCAGTACCCGAACATTTTCGACGGCATCAAGAAGCAGCCGCAAGCGCAGTGGGGCGCGGCGCAGATTCGCGTGCGCGGCCTGCGCGACTTCGGAGCTTGCCTCGCGCCTGAAACCGCGCACCGCATCTCGACCGGCGCCGAAACACTGGCGTTGCGGATGGATCGCACCTGTGCCAACGCGCTGGCGGTAGCGCAGATGCTCGAAGCCGACAACCGCGTAAAATCGGTCTATTACCCCGGTCTGGCATCGCACCCGCAGCACAGGCTGGCGTCCGAACTGTTCCGCGCGTATGGCTCGATGTTTAGCTTCGAATTGCAGGATGGCATCGATTGTTTCGACTACCTCAATCGGCTGAAACTGGCGATTCCAGCCAGCAACCTGGGCGATACGCGTACGTTGGCGATTCCGGTGGCGCACACGATTTACGCCGAAGCCGGGCCAGAAGCGAGAGCGAAGATGGGCATTGCCGATTCGCTGATCCGCGTTTCGATGGGCATCGAAGACACCGCCGATCTGCTGGACGATTTCGGCCAGGCGCTCTCCGCATGAATTGCGCCTGAAGCACTGCCGGCATGGCCGGTTTTTCCCGACATCTTTGACGTCCGTCGCCCATGCCGGGCGGCGGGCTGCTGCTATTCCTGTTTGGTAGCCAAAAATAACTGACCGAAAATGACTTTTGGGTCAGTAAGGGTAAAAATATACTCCCTCCAGTATTTATAAATAGCCAGCAAAAAAGTGGCCTATTGTCATGTTTTTGGCAAATACCCCACGCTCTCTGTTTTGCTGGTTCGATTGGGCTTGGAATCGGCGGCTGAAAGGAGCCAGCGCAGACCGCTGGCGGAACGGTGGCGGGGTAAACATCGCCTGGTTTTTCCCGTTGCCGCAGTTCCACTCCGCTTGCCTTGCCTTTTGCTCCATGCCGGCGGGCGTGCGCCATTTTGGGGGCGCAGGCGTATAATCGCCGCATTCCACACTTGCGCCTCGTGCGCTGCCACGTCTTATCTGCCAGAGTTTCCCCATGTTGATTCATCCCATGCCAGACCCGGTAGCGGTCGCTGTAGGCCCGATCTCGATTCATTGGTACGGCGTGATGTATGTCGCCGCGTTCACGCAATTCATGCTTCTGGGCCGGTGGCGGCTGAAGCATCAGGACATCATCGCGCAGAAATGGACCATGAAGGATCTGGATGACCTGTTGTTTTACGGCGTGCTCGGCGTGCTGATTGGCGGGCGGCTGGGGGAAGTGATTTTCTACAACCCGAAATTCTTTCTGGCACATCCGCTGGAAATTCCCGCCATCTGGCATGGCGGCATGTCGTTTCACGGCGGTTTTCTCGGGGTCGTGGTCGCGATGTGGCTGTGGGGGCGCAAGCATCACCGGCACCCGATCGATACGCTCGAATTCATCGCGCCGATGGTGCCGCTGGGCTACGCTTTCGGCCGCATCGGCAATTTCATCAATGCCGAACTGTATGGCCGACTAGCCGATCCGTCGCTGCCGTGGGCGATGATCTGGCCGAATGTCGATAATCTGCCGCGCCATCCGTCGCCAATTTATCAGGCGCTGGTTGATGGCGTGCTGTTTTTCATCCTGCTGTGGCTGTTTTCGCGCAAGCACCACCCGCGCTGGGCGGTCAGCGGCATGTTTTTGCTGCTGTACGGCTGCGCCCGCTTCTTCACCGAGTACTTCCGCATCCCGGATTACGAAGTGACCTTTGCTGGTCTGACTATTTCGGCCGGACAAATGCTGTCGCTGCCGATGATCGCCGCCAGTCTGGTATTCTTCTGGCTGGCCTACCACCAGAAAGAACAGGCGCCGCCGGCTGTGGCCTGAGTGCTAGAACACAATCTGTTTGCTCACGTATAGGGTGTACGGCTATCGCGGGGCACGCGCGATGGCCGATTTTGCGTACAGGGTATTCCGCCGGATTTAGTCACCTATCCCGTTTGATTATTTACTAAAAAGTCACATGCTTTGCACGAAATTGCAAAGGTGTGTACAGTTCAGTCTTTCAAAAGTTTCACCGCTGTTTCCCCCTCTGTTACAGGTTCGGATTTGCTTTGCAAGTCCGCGCTTTGTATTTCGCACATCGGATCAAGTTTAAGGAGTGTTATGCCTAATTGGTTACGCAAAGGCTGGATTGTCGTTTTCGCAGGTTTCTGCATCAATCTTACTTTTGGCTGCCTGTACACGTGGAGCATTTTTTCTGCCAACCTGAGCAATGCCCAGGGCTGGACGGCATCTCAGGCTTCAATGCCCTACACCACGGCGATTGGCGTTTTTGCCTTGGTGATTTTGCTTGGCGGCAATCTGCAGGATCGGTTCGGGCCGAAGATTGTGACTACCTTCAGCGGCATCTTCATCGGTCTGGGGCTGATCATCTGCGGCTTCTTCCCGACGCTTCACGGCATCGTTCTGGGTTTTGGCGTTCTCACCGGCTCAGGTATTGGCTTGGGGTATGCCAGCGTCGCGCCGGCTGCGTTGAAGTGGTTTGAGCCAAACAAGAAGGGCATGATCGTCGGCATCGTACTGACCGGCTTCGGACTAGCGCCGCTGTATGTTGCGCCGCTGACCCGCCACCTGATTTCTGTTTACGGCATTTTCACCACGTTCAAGCTGCTGGGCATCCTTTTTGGCGTTACCGTGGTGCTGATGGCGCAATGCATGAACAATCCGCCGGAAATAGAATCCGCGGCCGAAAAATATCGGAAGATGCTGGCCAGGCATGTTGATACCCCCGGCGAGTACACCTGGAAAGCCATGGTGCGCACGAACGAATTCTATCTGTTGTGGGTGATGTACCTGTTTGGCGCCATGACAGGCCTGATGCTGATGGGGCATATGGCCAAGATCCTGCAGGTTCAAACCGGTTCGTCCGAAAACGTGGTGCTGATGGTGGCGGCGTTCTCGATCAGCAATGCGCTCGGTCGGCCGACGGCAGGCTTCATTTCCGACAAACTCGGCCGTGGCCGCACCATGGCGGTGATGTACGTCGTTCAGGGTCTCACTTTGCTGATGCTGTCGAAGGCGAATACCTTTGGGGGCGTGTTTTTGGCTTCGATTATCATCACCTACTCCTATGGCGCGATGCTGACCGTATTCCCGTCCGCAATTGGTGACTTTTACGGTACCAAAAATCTCGGTTTCAACTATGCGCTTCTGTTCACTGCTTGGGGTGTGGCAGGCATTTTCGGACCGCAGCTTGCCGGTTATCTGCTGGATGTTACCGGTGGCTACACGACCATCTTTTACATCTGCGCGGCGGCCAACATTGGTGCGGCATTTATCGGTGTGATCGTGAAATCACCCAACCAGCGAAAAATGCGGGTGATTCAAAGGATGGCGTCTGCTTAAAGGGGAGGAAGTGCCGAACACGGAATACCGTTAAGGCACAGGTTGTTCGTTGAGCCGGATTTGCGCGCATGGGGGGAGCGCAGATCCGGCATTTTTGTTTTTGCTTGGCATCGCCGCCGGATAGAGGAAATCCCCTGTTTCACAGGATCGCTTCGCAGAAGGCCTTGGCCAGTGGTGACATGGTGCGTTCACGCAACTGCATCAGAAATAACGGGCGCTGCAGGGGCATGGCCGGCGGATAGTGCAGGGCGGCCAGTTCGCCGATTTGCAGCAATTCGCGGATGACTGCGACCGACAGCATGGCAATCCCAGCTCCCTCCGCGACCGCACGGGCAATACCTTCGTTGCTGCCAAATTCCAGCACTTGTCTAGGGCGAATATGGTGTTGCTGCATCAAACGATCATTGACTTCGCGCGTGCCTGAGCCCGGTTCGCGCAGCAACCAAATCTCTCTGTTCAGATCTGCGGCATCAATCGCCGGCTTCCCGGCCAGCTCCGAATCTGCTGCCGCAACAATCGCCAGTTCGTCGTTTCGCCACGGCGTTAGCATGAGGCGAGGGTCGCTGAGCTCGCCTTCTACCAGCGCCAGGTCAACCTCGCAATCAATCAGTGCCTGGCCGATGCTGTGCGTGTTGCCGACCTGAATGCGCAAATCGATCGCCGGGAATTGATGGCTGAAGCGGGCAACGCAGGCAGGGAGCCAATGCCCGGCAACGGTAAAGCTTGCGCCGACCGCCAGTCGGCCTTGCCTGAGGTCAATTCTAGCTTGCATATCATCAATGGCTGTTCGCTCCAGCGCGAAAATGCCGCGCGCGTGTTCGAACAGCGCCATGCCATTTTCAGTCAAACGGATTCCCTTGCTGCTGCCACCGCGTTCAACCAATGTCAGCCCCAGTTGATGTTCCAGCTCACGCACCGCCTTTGATGTGGCCGGCTGGCTGATGGACAACATCTGCGCGGCGCGAGAAAACCCCTGCTGTTCCACCACGGTGAAAAAGATGCGTAGCAGGTGCAGGTTAAGTCTCATGACTAAAGATTATGAATGCATGAATAATATGAATTTGAATTATATAAGGCCGCGAGCTAATCTGGCAGCAGAAAAATTCTGAAAGGAATCGAAGCGATGAAACGAATGCTGACGGATAGGCTGACCGCATTTACTTCATGCGTGCATGACAGGGCGTGGTGGTACGGTCTGGCATTGTCTGCTGCGGTCGGCGTTTTTGGCATGTTAGTGGCCGGGTTTTCCTGGGCGCAGCGATTGGGGTTAAGCGCGCTGACGCTGGCAATTGTGCTGGGCATGGTGGTCGGCAATACTTTTTTCCCCGCGATGGCGGCGCGTACTGGCGCAGGCGTCGATTTTTCCAAGAACCGGCTGCTCAGGATTGGCATCATCCTGTACGGCTTTCGCATCACCTTTCAGCAAATCACGGCCATTGGCTGGGCTGGGATCATCATTGACGCGCTGGTCGTCGGCATGACCTTCACTCTGGCGATGTGGGTTGGCACACGCGTTCTCAAAATGGATCGCCAAATGAGCATGCTGATTGGATCCGGCGCGTCGATATGCGGTGCCGCCGCCGTCATGGCGACCGAGCCCGTGGTCAAGGCGCCGCCGCACAAGGTCGCGGTCGCGGTGGCCACCGTGGTTGTCTTTGGCACGCTGGGCATGGTGATCTATCCGCTGCTTTACCCGTATCTCGGCCTGTCGGAAGCCGGGTTCGGACTGTACGCAGGTTCGACCATCCATGAAGTGGCGCAGGTCGTAGTGGCTGGCAGGAGTGTCGGCGAAACGGCAGCGGACATGGCCGTGATTGAAAAAATGGTGCGGGTGATGATGCTGGCGCCGTTTTTGATGATACTGTCCGCGCTGCTGCCGGTTTTGGGGCGTGGTACCAGCGAGGTTAGGCCAGTCGAAGCCAATCCAGGCCAAGCGATCGGCAAGAAGGCATCCATCGTCATCCCGTGGTTTGCGCTGCTGTTCATTGCAGCCAGCGCGGTCAATTCGCTGTCCATCCTGCCGGAAAGCATCGTCAGCGTGCTTGTCCAGGCCGATAACTTGCTGCTGGCTACCGCGATGGCGGCACTCGGCCTGCGCACGCACGCCAGCGCCATCCGTCAGGCAGGCAGCAAGCCGCTATTTCTGGCGGCGATTCTGTTTGTCTTTTTGATTGTCGGCGGTTATGCGATTAACCGGGTGGTCATTCAGGGGTTGGCGGGGTAAGGTGACGTCTTTTCATCGTTCTTTGCATTCAGAACGAGGTTGCCAACCTGTCGGTGCAGGAGCAGATGAGCATGCACAATGGCATACTTGTGCGGATAATGATGAGGTATATGAGGTATTACAGCGTTGGCTTGGCTGCCAGAGCATTGGCAGTACGATTTTTGTTCACAATATAATTCGAGCAATCACTGGCGTTGAGTGGCGGGCTGTAAAGATAGCCTTGGAATTCGGTACACCCAAGCTCTTCAAGCATTGCGCGTTGCGAGTCCGTTTCCACGAACTCGGCGATGATCCGGATGCTTTTGTTTTTGCATAAAGTCGCGATGGTTCCGATGATTTCCTGGCAGCCGGGATTCGTTAGAACTTCGCGCGTCAGTGAACCATCGAGTTTGATGGCGTGAATGTCAAAACGGCGCATGTAGAGCAGCGAACTGTAGCCCATGCCGAAATCGTCGATGGACAGCCTGAAACCTTGATCTGCCAACTGTCTTAGTGTTGTCGCTGTCTGCTCGTTATGCGCCACTGTTCGTCCCTCCGTGATCTCAAGCTCGATGTCACCCGGAGCAAGGCCGGATTTGCTCAAGATGCTCAGCGCTTTGGCTGTGAATGCGGGGTCGTTAAGCTGGGTTGGCGATACGTTTACCGACATGATGATGCCGTGCAGTTCTTCACTGTCACGCCACAGGCTTGCCTGAGCGCATGCTGTGCGCAAAACCCACTCACCGAGATCGTTAATCAGTGCAGCTTCCTCGGCAAGGTTTACCATGATGTTGGGAGGCACCCATCCGAACGGATAATAGTTCCAGCGAACCAGCGCCTCCACGCCGACCACCGCGCCGTTTACATCCACTTGAGGTTGATAGGCCAGTGACAACAGGTTGCGCTTGATGGCATCGCGCAGCGCACTGGCAAGCTGGCGCGCCTGGATGCCTATGTCATCGCGTCGCTCAAGGATGCCTGAACTCTGGTTGAGCGTCTGCTTGGCAATGGTTTCGAGCAGGTTGCCAAGGTTGTTCTTTCTCCTTTCAATGGACTGAAATCTTGCGAGCCGCACAAAAGGGGAATAGAGCAGGGCTCCGATCAACAGATTAATGATTTGCAGTGCGATGCCGTGCCAGGATTTTGCAGCAACGTATCCCCCCATAAAGAGAGGAGTTGTCCAGTGGATCGGCTCGTAAACCATGGGTACCCAGCCTGATATGCAGGCAAGATAGCTGGTCAGAACCAGCGTCATTGGGACAAGAACAAACGGGATGAGAAAAACGGGGTTCAGGACTACGGGCAAGCCGAACACAATTAGTTCGCTAACATTAAACAGAGCGGGCAATAACCCGATGCGAGCCAGCTTCGCCTGCTGACTTCCCCTCCAGTTGAACAGAATGGCAATGAGCAAGGCCAAAGAAGTACCGGAGCCGCCCATAAACACGTACACATCGATGAATCCCTTGGTGAACACCATGCTTGGTGCTGCATTTGCCGCAACTGCCGCCGCATTGGCTGATGTGGCGGCGATCAAGTAATGCTCTTCGATCGACATCAGCATGTTATTGCCGTGAATGCCTAAAAACCACAGTGCATGATCAAGCAGGTTAAAAAGCAGTGCGCGGAGTAACTCGCTGTCGAACAACCCAAACAGGCGAAGCATGATGCCATCCAAGGCGGCAAGCAATGGTGTGCCATCCACCCCCAGCAGTGCTCTAGCGCCGATGAAAACAGAGACAGTCAGCAAGCCGGGCAGCATGGACGAAAGCACGGAGGGAAGCACCGGGTCTGCGTCACTGACAAGATATCCCCATCGATGCCGAAAAAGGCGTTGAAACAGATAGAAAATTTCGACGGAAACAATTGCGACCAGCAAGGCCGGAAAAAGGAAACGCGTGCCAAAAAACGCGCAGTTCAAGGCGTTGTTTCCGAAAGGTGCCACCATGACAAGAAAAGAGAGCACCCCAATAATCGACGGCACGAATGGCAGCACAGGTTCGTCCATGGGATTGCCGCTACGCAGAATGGCGTATGAGTAGCTGACGGTCATCGTCAGACAGAAGGGAACGATCCCGAAGATAATGGTACCGGCCTGCTGGAAAAATTGCTGAACAGTAACTAGCTGGCTGTTGGGTGATAGCCACGGTTCCAGAATGCTGCTTAGTGTAGAAGACAGCGCGCCAATTATGACCAGCGGCAATAGCAGCAGGAACCCTCGCCGGATTGCGACCAACTGGCGCGAATCTGACCAACTACAAATCCGGCTGAAGAAAGCCGCCTTCACTTGGTTATTCCCCTTATTTGCTGGCTCGCTATGTTAGTTCACGCGCTATGGCAATACAGATCTCAGCACTGATTTGCGCGTCCTTGTTTCCTTGGGAAGTTTTTGCATTGTTGCCATGCATTGATTCCTTGGGGCAACAAAATCAGGGGGAGTATACCAACAGACTAGTTTTCTGGGGAGCTAATGCCCCATGAATGGTGGGTTTAGACGTTCATGATGTGGGCATACACAACACTGTCGGTGAACGTACCATCTTTGAGAACATTGTGGTGCAGAACACCATCTCGGACGAAGCCTGTTTTCTCCAGCACACGCATAGAACTCAGATTCCACGCGAAGACCATAGCCTCCAGTCGCGAGAAAGGGAGGTTGGCACATGCATACTGAACCATTGACCGCGCTACCGAAGTGGCGATACCTTTCCCCCAGAATGATCTGCCAAGCCAGTATCCAAACTGACCCGTTTTACGATAGATGCCCTCACCCGCAATGATGCCGGCACCTCCAGCCTGCGTCCCTGACTTTCGATGGCGAGGTGAAGGCTGGCCGAAGGCTCAAGGGCATGCTTCAACCAGAATGCCGCATCGGTTGCGGTATATGGGTGAGGGAACTGATCGGTTAGGTTGTGCCAGACTTCCCGATCATTGGCAATCCCCACCAACTCTGTTTTGTCATCTTCTCGCCACGGTCGAAGTACGCAGCTTTCGATTTCGGTTGGCAGGCGCAGCGTCATATTTTTAGAGTGACTAATGAACAATAAACGGAGCTGGAACGAAATTCTCGTATAGATTCCGCAAAGCAACATAAGCAGAGGCCGTATACCAACAGACGAGTGGCAGGTAACCTGATTCGATGATTCGTACATAGACAGCCTGCATCTGCCACATGTTCTGCCGGCGTGGTTGCATGGTTTGTTGGGCTGCTACCGGATGAAATGGTAAGCATTTTCGCTGTTGGCAAGCTAGAATGAGCGACTGGACTGGCTGAAGCGTAGATGATGGGAGCCGAATGCTGATTCTTAAATGTACCAAAAAAGTTCAGTCATACCTTGGTCTGGCTGCAGGCGATTTGCTGTCGGAGAGTGCCGCTTCGCGGGATGCGGTGCTGGGGGCGTGGTACGTCAACCAGTTCAGGATTGGCCGTCGCAACGCTTATATCTTCATGAGCGAGCGCACATTGCTGTCATTCATCCTGTTCGACGTAAAAAAGTCGAACTCGAAGAAAGCGCTGTTTCCAGAGATATGTCTGGCCGGAATCGTGCAATTGTTGAAGTTTTTGCAAACGCCATTGCCGTTGATTGGCAAAGTGATTGACGACAGTTTTCATTCCGGTTACGCGAACACCGATAGCCGCAGCGCCCTTGGCAATCTGAACGACCTTGCGTTTTTGTATCAGCACTACATCATGACCCAAGGTGGTTTGGAACACTGCAATTTGACCGAAATCATTTTGCGGGTTAACCGCACGCCGCAGAGAAATCTTGGCTGGAGTAATTCAACCGACATCACACGGGAGATTCTGGCGGCTTGAGGTGGAAACGTGGTCTGTCCCCTATTGTCCTATTGTCGCGGTGGGCTTTCTATTGCGCCATGTCAAGCCGTTGAGCGACTGGTGCGCTAACATGGCTACGTAATCCTGCGATCTTTGCCCGCTGCCGAAAGGTAGCGGGCTTTTTACTTCTGAATTTCGACCTTGAACTCGCCTTTGCCGCGGCGGTCTATCAGTTTTCTGTGATATCGGGGATGTACCACGATTTCTCGCTGCAGAAAAACAATTCAGCGGAGATAACCACGGATGTTCTTGGGGCTCGTGGCGAAAACGTGGTACTTCAGGTGCTAGAATGAAAAGATGATAAACAGGTCGAGGCAAAACTATTCAAGCCTGTCACTTTTATAAATTCAAGCCGATTCCACTGAAACAGACGACATGTCATCAAAGATGCCACCCGCTGCCCCGAAGTCAGTACCCCTCAATAAATCAACAGCCGCTCCAGATTACTTTCAGGCCAGCATGACTTTCATCGGTCTTGCGGTTTGCCTGGCGATTTTTCTTGCCGTCGAACGCCTGATTACCCCGCTCTACGACTTTGGTTCGTCACTGGATGCCAGCATTCCTTTGATTCCGTGGTCTTACGTGATCTATGTATCCTTTTTCCCATTTGTCGTTGTTCTTTCTGCCTACACGGCGCGGGAATGTTTTAAGAAATTCATGCTTGCTGCCGGTCTGAGTTTCATCGGCGCGATGGTGTGTTTTTTTCTCTTTCCAGAAACATTGCCGCGTCCCGACCTGTCTGTGATTGAAAACGATTTTTTGCGTCAGCGATTCACCCACATGTGGACAGTCGATCTGCCCTGCAATGGTTTTCCAAGCTTGCATGTAGTGGTAACCTGCCTGGCCTGCCACATCATGGCAAATGCAAGGTGTCGTGGAATCGCCTGGACCTTTGGCGTGCTGGTCATAATTTCAACTTTAACCGTCAAGCAACACACGCTGGCAGATGTCGCCGGTGGCGTGGTGCTGGCTGGCATGGCTTGCCTTTTGGCGGAAAAAATACTGAGTTCGCCCAGAGTATTTGCTCAACCTGATGTTTTAATTGAATGATTTCTCTGGTTTGCGGCCAAGTGCCGAGGGGTTTGATGTGGTGGTGGTTTCTGACCTTGGAGGACAGGCTTCAGCAAGCCTTGGTGGTGGCTTAAATGTGGTCTGTCCCCTATTGTTTCGGTTGGAAGCGGTGGTTGCTTGCGGTTGTCATTTGCGAATGAATACGATGGCAAGTAATAATGGTAGCAAACTAATGCTATATAGAAGCCCGATAACAAATTGCAAAAAAGCGTGAAGCTCAAGTTCACGTATGCCACGAATGGCTTGTCTCGCTTTTAGGCATAATGCACCTACGCCGATTGTTATTAGTGTCGCACCACTTACAGTGCTTATATACCCCCAACCGCTAGGGTCAATATGGTTCAATATCCAAAAACCACCGCCAAATAGCATTGAACAGATGCCCACATCTCGATAGTGTTCTATTACCGCTTTTAATATCGCGTCATTAAAAATAAGTTCAGCAGTCTTTTTAATCAATTTTCTAGGCTCCAGCAACAGACGGGGACAGACCACATTTTCCGCAGTAAAGAAAAAAAGGAACCAGCTCCCGCTCAGTTCCCTTTCCTCCTCAAGCCTTCTTCACAAACTCCGACTTCAGCTTCATCGGCCCGATGCCCTCGATTTTGCAGTCGATGTCGTGGTCGCCTTCGACCAGACGGATGTTTCTGACTTTGGTGCCGACTTTCACCACCTGCGACGAGCCCTTGATTTTCAGATCCTTGATCACGGTGATGGTGTCGCCGTCTTGCAGCAGGTTGCCGTTGGCATCCTTCACCACCAGCGCTTCGGATTCGGTTGGCGCGGCTTCGCTGGCCGACCATTCATGCGCGCACTCGGGGCAAACCAGCATGCTGCCGTCTTCGTAGGTGAAAGCGGAGTTGCATTTGGGGCAGTTCGGTAATTGGCTCATTTTCTGTTCTGGATGTGCAAATATATTGAAAGATGTCGACATTTTCCCATGCTTTATGGCTGAGGGCGCGAGAAAAACGCTTTGCCGGCGTGCGTTGTCGTCATTGTGAGATAGTTTTGTGGGAGTATGTTGAAAAAACGCATTTTTAGGCCAATTATTCTGCGGAATCAAAAATATACTGTGGTGAGTATGTTTTGGGCTCAAATAGGCGAGTCAAACGGCGTGCGGTCGCCGAAGTTCTGATTTCGCGCATGCGTTACAATCCGCGCCATGACTCACCCTAAAAATATTTTTTCCTGGACGCAGAAACGTCCGCGCCCGCAGGATGCGGCGCCTTTCCTGCCGATGTCGCGCGCGGAGATGGAGCAGCTCGGCTGGGAGCAGTGCGACGTGATTCTGGTGACGGGCGACGCGTATGTTGACCATCCGAGCTTTGCGATGGCGATCGTTGGCCGCTTTCTGGAAGCGCAGGGCTTTCGCGTTGGCATTATTTCGCAGCCGGATTGGCATTCGGCGCAGGATTTCAGGAAGCTGGGCAAGCCGCGGCTGTATTTCGGCATTAGTGCCGGCAACATGGATTCGATGGTGAACCGCTACACCGCCGACCGCAAGATCCGTTCGGATGATGCGTACACCGCTGGTGGCGAAGGCAACCGGCGGCCGGATCGGGCGGTGGTGGTGTATGCGCAGCGGGCGCGCGAGGCGTACCCGGATGCGAATGTGGTGATTGGCGGTATCGAGGCCAGCCTGCGGCGGATTGCGCATTACGATTACTGGTCGGATAACGTGCGCCGCTCGGTGCTGCCGGATTCAAAGGCAGACATGCTGCTGTTCGGCAATGGCGAGCGTTCGCTGGCCGAGCTGACGCACCGGCTGGCGGCGGGCGAGCCGATCGCCAGCATCCGCGATGTGCGCGGTTCCGCCTTCATGGTGCCGCCGGGCTGGAAACCGGGGCATGACTGGGTGGAAACCGGTTCGGCGCGGCTGGATGTGCCGGGCAAGGTCGAGCCACATCCCAATCCGTATACCGACGTTCCCGGTTATGCCAATGCCTGCGCCAGCGAGGCAGCAGATGAACCGGACGAGGTGCCGGTGCGGGTGCTGACGCGCGATGAGCGGCAGGCGGCGCAGCGGGACAAGAATGCGAAAACGGTAGTGCGGTTGCCGTCGTTCGAGCAGGTGAAGGACGATCCGGTGCAGTATGCGCATGCGTCGCGCGTGTTCCATCTGGAATCGAATCCGCACAACGCGCGCTCGCTGGTGCAGGCCCACGGTACGGGTGCGGGCACCCGCGACGTGTGGCTGAACCCGCCGCCGCTGCCGCTGTCGATGGAAGAGATGGATCGGGTCTATGGCCTGCCGTTCGCGCGCGCGCCGCATCCGGCTTACGGCAAGGCGAAGATTCCGGCTTGGGAAATGATCCGCTTTTCAATCACCATCATGCGCGGCTGCTTCGGCGGCTGCACTTTTTGTTCGATTACCGAACACGAAGGGCGCATCATCCAGAGTCGGTCGGAACCGTCTATCCTGCGCGAAGTTGAAGCGGTGCGCGACCGGACCGAAGGGTTTACCGGCGTGATTTCCGATCTGGGCGGGCCAACGGCGAACATGTACCGGCTGAACTGCAAGGAGCCAGAGGTGCAGGCAACCTGCCGTCGGTTGTCGTGCGTTTATCCGGGCATTTGCACGAATCTGGATACCGACCACAGCAAGCTGGTGTCGCTGTACCGCAAGGCGCGCGAGCTGCCGGGGATCAAGAAAATCCTGATTGGCTCCGGCGTACGCTACGACCTGGCGGTGCGCTCGCCCGAATACGTAAAGGAACTTGTGTCGCACCACGTTGGCGGCTTGCTGAAAATCGCGCCCGAGCATACCGAAGAAAACGTGCTGTCGAAGATGCAGAAGCCTGGCATCGGCACGTATGACACTTTCCGCAAAATGTTCGAGAAGTTTTCGCGCGAGGCGGGCAAGGAACAGTATCTGGTGCCGTATTTCATCGCCGCCCATCCCGGCACGACAGACGAGGATATGGTGAACCTGGCGCTGTGGCTGAAGAAGAACAATTTCAGGCTCGACCAGGTGCAGACCTTCATGCCGACGCCGATGGCGATTGCGACCACGATGTACCACACGCGCAAGAACCCGCTGCATCGTGTCGGCCCTGATTCAGAGGATGTCGAAACACCGCGCAAGGGGCAAACGCGCAAGCTGCACAAGGCGTTGCTGCGCTATCACGATCCGGAAAACTGGACCATCCTGCGTGAAGCGCTGCGCCGCATGGGACGTTCGGATCTGATCGGGAACGGACCGAACTGTCTGGTGCCGGCATGGAAATCCGCGCCGGTAGGCGGTTTTGGCGCGCGGCGGCCGGCAGCCGGGGGATTTGCGCCGGCTGCATCGAAGGGCGGAAAACAACCTGCCAAAACGCCCGCGGGAAAATTCGCTGCCGGCAGCAAGCATCGGAAAGGCGGCGTGCCGATAAAATCGGGCAAGCGATAGTCCAGACGGCGGCAACGAAATGCCAGATTATGGTGTACGATGGCCGTCTATTTCATTACATCCTAAGGAATTCAGATGTCGGTAGAACTCGATATTC
>Ga0316604_10000392_pt1 | contig 56326 bp, 54 predicted proteins | sample OWC_soil_day20_C_FD_207650 | JGI IMG/M metagenome (GOLD analysis project Ga0316604, IMG submission 207650) | Wetland soil microbial communities from Old Woman Creek delta, Ohio, United States - OWC_soil_day20_CT | ecosystem: Environmental > Terrestrial > Soil > Wetlands | place: USA: Ohio...
GAACTCTTCGTCCTGATCGCACAACAAACCGTCGGCAATCGCCCTGGCCGAATCGAACCTCGCGCCATCAAGCGACGCCAGAATGCCTACCCATTACTTACCAAGCCCCGCTCAATCGCTCAAGAGATCGTCCGCAAAAACGGGCATCCGAAAAAAATTAAGTAAGTGCCATTCGGGCTTGACCCGGAATCCAGGGCGCTTCAGGCGTGGTAACTGGATTCCGGTACCCCAAGAGTACTTCCTGCGGGGCGCACCCCAAGAGTGCTTGAGCCATAGGCCCTTTCACCTTCGGGGCGCTGTCGCCGGAATGACGGACTCATCCATCAGTTCCTTATTGACCAACTACTAGCAGCACTCCTCCTCGAGCTGTGTCAGCAACTCGAGCGCTGCCGTGTCGCCGCATTCCTCGAAGAACTCGCGAATCTGGTTGATGTGTGAATGCACCAGGAAGAGATCGTCAGGCGCCGGGCCGCTGCGTGACGTCCGCTTGCCCATGAAGTACGTCCAGAAGGGCTGATCGCCTGCGCTCGCCGCGAGGTTGCGCTCGATGCACGCCATCACCCGGCGGGCATTCAGGTCGCAGTCGATGCCGGCAAAAGACGTGTAGCGGTCACTTGGTTTGCGGCAGCCGCAGTCGGCGACGCGATTGTTGCTCTCTCCCATACAGCTTCCCTTATTGAACGAAGATCAATCAGACGCTGCTCGTCGGCGTCACGACTTCACGCCGCAGGCGACCAGCGCCCTCGCCTGCGCGCGGCAGGCGTCCCCAACGGCCGGGTTGAGCGCCTTGAGCCAGCGCGGCGGCAGCGCCTTGGGGCCATACAGCGCGCCAGCCAGCATGCCGGCAATGGCGCCGGTGGTATCGGCATCGCCACCGCGGTTGACGACGTCGATCAGGCAGTTCTCGAAGCCGTCGGTTTCGAGCAACGCTTGCAGCACGACCTGCATCGTCTCGACGATCCAGCCGCTGGGATTCTCGCGCCGGCGGCGGCGAAAGGCGAATTCGGGATGTTTGGCAAGCAGCGGCCCGATGCGCTGGCGATAAACGTGGCGCAAGGATTCACCGCGAATGAAGTCCTGCACGGCCAAGACGACGAACTCGCAGGCGGCGTCGGAAACCGGGTTGTGGTGCGTCACGTGCGACTGCGCGCGAACCGCTGCACAGACCGCCGTCTCGTCGTTCGCCAGCGTCGCGAAGGCGACGGGCAAAACGCGCATCGCCGCGCCATTACCGGCGTCGAATTCGGAAGGCCGCGCCGACGGGTCGCCGCTACGCCGAAAGGCGATGAGATTGCGGCGGACGGTATTGCCGATATCGACCGGTTTGCCGCGCATCCAGGCATCGAAAGCGCGCGCGCACGACAGCGCGCGCACCTCGCCGCGCTCTTCGATGATCGCCGCGCCGAGTGCCAACGCCATCGTCGTGTCGTCGGTCACCTGGCCGGGCTTGATCCCTAGCCAGCCGCCACCGCGGATCTCGCGATGAACGCCGTACTGGCACCTGATTTCGCGCGGCGTCATGAATTCAAGCGTCGCGCCCAGGGCATCACCCAAAGCCAGCCCGAGATAGGCCGCTTCGGCGCGCACACACAGTGGGTCGTTGGTATTCAGTCGCTGCCTGCTCGGTTATCGGAACGATTTCAGGCCGGCGTGACGACCAGCTCACCGCCCAGCACCTGCGCCTGGCAGGCCAGGCGGTGATGGCGCGGCGCCAGGTTGTCCTTGAGCACCTGATCCTCAAGAAAGGACGGCGCGGCAAGGTTCTCGTAGCCGGAGACAATTTTCGTCAGACAGGTGCAGCAATCGCCTTCGCGGCAACCGTAGGTGATTCCGGCGCCGACCTTTTCCGAAACTTCGATGAGCCGGGTCCCTGCCGGCACCGAGACCGTGACGTTGACGTCAGCGAAAGTGACATTGGCTTTTGGCATGTTGAATTTCCTTTTTTGGTAGCGGACGGTCGATCTTGCCGCGCGCCGCTAACGCGCGGCGATTTCCGCCTGGACGGCCGCCCAGCGCGCCGGCGGGATTCCGCTCAGCGAACCGGGCGGATTCAAGGCGTCGCCTCTCTCGTCGACGATCGCCCCTTCAACCGGGCAGATCGCCGCGCACTGGGCGTCGGCGAAATCGCCTGCGCATTCGGTGCATTTGCCGGCGTCGACCCGGAAATGCGGCTTCGCCTCATAGATCGCCTGGTTCGGGCAGAGCGGCTCGCACGCCCAGCAATTGACGCAGCTATCGACGATATTGAGTGCCATCAGGCGCACCGCCTTCCCGCCGCTGGCGTCGCCAACTGGCCGGCAGCCAGCATCTCGCGCCACACCGCCATCACGGCATCTTCGATCGATTCCATGCCGTGCTCGCCGTCAGGTTTGATACCGGCCGCTTCAAGCCGGCCCCAGGGTTCGATGCCGATTTTCGAACAGAGCACGCGTTCGCAGCCCTCGAGCGCGCCGATCGTCCGGTCGAGCACCGTCTCGCCGTCGCCGCAGGCCTCGCCGCCGGAACAGTAAAGATCGGTCTTGCGATGGCCGACCAGGCGCGCGCCGGCCTCGCTCGCCTCGTAAATGATGAACTCCCTGGCGTGACCGAAATGCTCGTTGATCAGCCCGCCGCCGCGGCTGGCCACGGCCATCAGCACGGCCCGACCGAGCACGGCGCGCGGCTGACGATGCCAGCCGATGACCTGGCGCGCCGGTTCGCTTGGCGTCGCCGCGCGCGCCCGTTTGTTTTCGAGTTCCGCCGCCACCTTCGCGCGCAGCGCCAGACGCCGCTCCAATGCGGCCTGGTGGTCGATTTTCATCACCGCGACCTTGTCCAGCGTGAATTCGGCGCCGCGGTCCTCGCCGAGCAGACCGACAGCGTCGGCACGGCACTGGCGACAATGGCGCATCATCTTCATGTCGCCGGCGCAGTCGTCCTGCAAAGCCTTTAGCTCGGCTGCACTCGGGCTGCGCTGGCCCATCAGGCCGAAGAAAGTGCCGTGCTCGGCCTCGGCGATCAGCGGCGTCACGTTGTGCAGAAAAGCGCCCTTGGCCTTGACGATTCGCGAGACTTCCTTGAGGTGCTGGTCATTGACGCCGGGAATCAGCACCGAATTGACCTTGACCAGAATGCCGCGCGCGACCAACATCTCCAGCCCCTGCTGCTGCTGCGCGATGAGAATTTTGGCGGCGGCGCGGCCGCGGATGCGGCGATTGTTCCAGAAGATCCACGGATAGATCCTGGCGCCGACCTCCGGGTCGACGCAGTTGATGGTGATGGTGACGTGTTCGATGTTGTATTTCGCCAACTCGTCAATCTGCTCGGGCAAGGCCAGACCGTTGGTCGACAAGCACAGCTTGAGGTCGGGCGCTTTTTCGGCCAGCCCGCGAAAAGTCGCAAAGGTGCGCGCCGGATTGGCCAACGGATCGCCCGGCCCGGCGATGCCGAGCACCGACAACTGCGGAATCGCCGCCGCCACCGCCAGCGTCTTGTTGATCGCCTGCTCAGGCGTCAGCAGTTCAGACACCACGCCGGGGCGCGACTCGTTCGAGCAGTTGTACTTGCGGTTGCAGTAATTGCACTGGATGTTGCACGCTGGAGCGACCGCCGCATGCATGCGAGCAAAGTGGTGGTGCGCCTCCTCCGAGTAGCAGGGATGGTTCTGCACTTTGCGCCTGACCTCGTCGGACAGGCCGCTCATCTGAGCGGATGTCGAGCCGCAACTGCCGGCGCTGCAACCCCCTCCACTGCCGTGAGCTGACGCAGAAGCTGTTTGGTCGAAGGCAGGAAAGTCCACGTTGTTCTCCGCGAAAGAGTGTCTAGCTTCTCTTCAGCAAGCCCTGTGCCAGCCCAAGACAGAACTCCAAGCAATTGTAATAATTGTGTTTTTTAATACCTTCCGGGCTTCGTGTCACAAACCGGACAAATTGGTGACAGCCGGCGTGTGGCGAAGACAACAGAACAGGAGATGCCTGCGTTACGACGATTTGTCCGGCGTCTCCGTTTTGCTTGCCGCAACGCTCATCGTTTTTAGCGAGATCCCGGCGAAGGTTTTGGGATTCAGATCGACGCCGGTCACCGGAATCGGTGGCCGGCCGCAGGTCAGGCAATAGCCGGTTTCCTGGTCTGTCATGCAGTAGTTGAGGCAGAGGACCGGGTTCTCGGGTGCGTCCATTTATTTTTCCTAGATTTTTCGTACTTCAATGTTGAGCGTCAGGATGCGGTAGGCAATCTGCCGCGGCGTCATGCCGAGCAGGCGCGCGGCACGGGCTTGCACCCAGCCGGCCTGTTCGAGCGCGGCAATGACTCGCGCGCGTTCGCCGAGATCGCTATCAGCAGCCGCGCCGGAACTTGCCGTCGCTGCCACAGCGGCCGAACTGGTGGGCGCAGCGGTCGTGTCGTAGTCGCGCTGACGGTCGACGTGGATCAGGTCGGCTTCGATATTGCCCGACTCGGACATCACCGCCGCACGCTCCAGGCAGTTTTCCAGCTCGCGCACATTGCCCGGCCAGGCGTATTGGGTCAGTCGGCGGATCGCCGCGTCGCTCAGCGACAGCCGCCGCCCTTGCAGTTCGCCGAGACGGTTGGCCAAAAAACGGGCGATTTCGGGAACATCCTCGGGGCGCTCGCGCAGCGGCGGCAAAACGATCGGCATGACATTGAGGCGGTAGTACAGATCTTCGCGAAAATCGCCCGAATCGACAGCGGCCTCAAGGTCGCGATGGGTGGCGGCGATCACCCGCACATCGACCTTGAGCGTACGGCTGCCGCCGACGCGCTCAAGCTCGCCTTCCTGCAGGACGCGCAGCAGCTTGGCCTGGAAAGCCGGCGAGATTTCACCGATTTCGTCGAGGAACAGCGTGCCGCCGTCGGCCGTCTCGAAACGCCCGCGGCGCGACGCCACCGCGCCGGTGAACGCGCCCTTTTCATGGCCGAAAAGTTCGGACTCGAGCAGATTCTCGGGCAGCGACGCGCAGTTCAGGCGTACGTACGCGCCGCTCGAGCGCGGCGAATGGTAGTGGATGGCGTTGGCGATCAGTTCCTTGCCGGTTCCGGTCTCGCCGCGCAGCAGCACGGTGGTGTTCCAGCGCGAGACCATGCGCACCTGGTCGAACACCCGGCGCATCGCCGCCGAGTGCCCGATGATGTTGTCGAAGCCATACTGGTGGCGAACGGTTCGCCGCAGGCTGTCGCGCTCTTCGGCCAGCGTTTTCTTTTCCTGCTCGTTGTCGAGCGAGACGCGTACGCTCTGTCCGATCAGCTTGGCGATCATCTCGACAAAGCGCGTACGCTCTTCGAGCAGACCGTCGTCCGGCGTATTGGGCTGCACCGCCAGCACCCCGCGCAGCTTGCCGCCCAGGCTGATCGGCGCGGCGATGAACGGCAGCCGCCGATCGTAGAGGCCGAGTCGGTTGAGAAAACGCGGATCGTCGCCGCTCTTGGCCAGCGCGATGGTTCGCTGCTCTTCGATGATCAGTCCGAGCAGTCCTTCGCCGGACTGATAACGAATGGCGGCACGCCCGCCACGCTCGCCGTCGTCCTCGACGCTGACGGTATTGACCACCAGATCGCCGCTCTCGGGGTCGAGCACGCAGACCATGCTGCGGCTCATTCCAGCCAGCTCATCCAGGGCGCGCAGCACTTCCAGCGAAGTGTGGCGAAAATCAAGCGAGCGCGACAGGATGTCGCCGACGCGGTAGAGCGTTTCCAGCTCGCTGCGGCGCAGCGTACTCAAGCCCGGCAGCGACGTGTCGTTGATGGCGGCCATCGACGTCATCCCTTGCGCTGCGACGGCAGCGAGACACGGACGCGGCAGCCGCCGCGCTCGGTCGCATCGAATTCGATGACCCCGTCGTGATCGGCGGCAACCTGCTGCGCCGAAGAAAGGCCGGTGCCGAGATGACGGCCATCGGCTTTGCGCGTCGAAAAGAAGGGCTCGAAGATTTTGAGCCGCAAATCGTTGGGAACACCGGGGCCGGAATCCTCGATGACCACCTCGACGCTGCCGTCGCCACAGCGTGTGCTCACGCGCAGTTCGCGTTCGCGCCAGCCCTTGCTGTTCATGGCGTCGATGGCGTTGTCGACGAGCGCCTTGAACATCGCGCGCAGGCGGCTCGGATAGGCATTGACCGGGCTCAGCACGGCCTGCGGCCGCCAGAACACCGATATTCCGGTCGCCAGCATTCGCGTCGTGCACAGGTCGAGAACGTCACGCAGCACTTCGTTGAGGTTGACCCGAGTCAGGGCTTCCTGCCGATGCTCAGGAATCGCACTGCGCAGGCTGTCGATCGCCTCCCGGCCAGCGCTGAGCACTTCCATCAGCGCCGGCCCGGCCGGGCTGCCGCCACGCCGCTCAAGCGTCGCCAGCACCGAGGCCATCAGATTGATCGGCCCTTCGATCTTGAAGACGGCCGCCGAGAGCGTCTCGCGCAGCCCCTCGATGTGCGTCTCTTCGGCCATCATCGCCTGCAACAAAGCCATCCGCGTTTTTTCCTGCTCGGCGCGCTGGCGCGTCGTTTCCTTGGCCACCAGCAGCAGGAAAAGATCGTTGCGACGGTTGAAGAAGGCATCGGCCGTGCTGTCCTTGCGCTGCACCCAGATGCCGGAACACGAGAACCAGCGCGGCCCGCTCGGCGAGTCGAGGCGGATTTCGTGATCGCCGAAGGCCGGCCGGCCATCCTGCGGCGCCAGCTGGCTCACGCCCTGGTCGGCGCGAACGGTGTCGAGAATCAGCGTCGCCGGTTCGACCATGCGCAGGTCGCCCATCAGCTTCTTGTACTCGTGATTGTCGAGAACCACCTTGCCCGCACCGTCGAGCAAGGCGATGACCACCGGCGTCGAGTCGACCACCGATTCGATCAATGCCTTCTGGTCGGCGACTTCACATTCGAGCCAGTGCAACTGCGTGACGTCGCGCTGGATGCCAAGGTAGCTCGCGACCTCGCCTTGAGCGTCGACGACCGGCGTGATCAGCAGGTCGGCGAGATACTTGCTACCGTCCTTGCGCCTATTGATCAGGCGTCCGCTCCACGGCAGGCCGCGCGAAATCAGCGCCCACATTTCGTCGTACAAGGCGCTCGGCGTGCTCTTGTTGGACAGCAGCGACTGGTTGGCGCCGATCATCTCCTCGGACGAGTAGCCGGTGGTTCGCGTGAACGCCGGGTTGACGTAGAGGATGTTGGCCTGCGCGTCGGTTATGGAAATGGCCAGATCGGCCTGCTCGACGGCCTGCTGAAAAATGGCCGGCGCAATGGCTGCAACTTGCTCAAGCCCGGGTCGATGGTTTTTCGTAGTCACAAGTGCCTCCCTCTCAAGGATCTCCAAGCAGGAAACACGCCACCGACCGCCGAGCATGGCGACAGCAACGCCGAACTGTCGCCTTTGCCGCAAAGTGTCGGACTTGCGACATCCCGGGAGATGGCCCCCGGAGCGGTGCGAGAAACGCCAAAGCGTGCCAGAAACCCCGTTGCGGTGCGGGTTATGGCGTGCTCTGCACGGTTTCGGGGCCAGCCTCAAGCCGGGTGGCACGAATTGTGATACGGCTAGGGCGAAAGGAATCCGATCGTCAATGAATGAATACCTCGTCCTGCTGATTTCGACCGCGCTGGTCAATAACGTGGTGCTGGTGCGTTTCCTCGGGCTGTGCCCTTTCATGGGCGTTTCCAAGCGCATCGACAGCGCGCTCGGCATGGGGCTGGCCACCAGCTTCGTGATCGTCCTGGCGGCGGCGTTAAGCTGGATCCTCGGACACTGGCTGCTGGTTCCGCTTGGCCTGGGTTACCTGCGCATCATGACCTTCATCCTGGTGATCGCCGCCGTCGTCCAATTCACCGAGGCGGTGATCCACAAGATGGCGCCCAAGCTCTACCAGATGCTCGGCATCTACCTGCCGCTGATCGCCACCAATTGCTCGGTGCTGGGCCTGCCGCTGATCAATGTCCAGGAGGGGCACGGCTTTATCACCTCGCTGATTTATGACTTCGGTTCGGCGCTCGGTTTTACGCTGGCCATGGTGATTTTCGCCGGAATGCGCGAACGCCTGGCGCTGGCGAGAGTTCCCGCCGCCTTCTCGGGCCCGCCGATCGCTTTCGTTCTGGCCAGCCTGATGTCGCTGGCGTTCATGGGCTTTTCCGGCCTGAATTTCAAATAGGAGGGAGGGATTGACATGATCGCCGCCATCTTCAGCCTGACCCTGCTCGGTGCCGCACTCGGCATGGGCCTCGGTGTCGCCGCACGCAAGTTCGCCGTCGAAGGCGATCCGCTGATCGACGAGATCGAAGCCATGATGCCCGGATCCAATTGCGGCCAGTGCGGACTGGCCGGCTGCCCGGCGGCCGCCCGCGCCATTGCCGAAGGCACGGTGAGCGTCGCCGTTTGTCCGCCCGGCGGCAAGGCGCTGGCCTCGGCGCTGGCCGCCCGACTCGGCGTTGACCTCGACCTCGCTTCGCTGGTCGATGCCGGGCCGCAACTGGCGACCATCTCCGAAGATCTCTGCATTGGCTGCTGCCGTTGCCTCAAGGTCTGCCCGACCGACGCCATGGTCGGCGCCGCCAAACAGATCCACAGCGTCATCCGCGAAGCCTGCACCGGTTGCGGCAACTGCGTCGAACGCTGCCCGACCGAGGCGGTCGTCATGCGGCCGGTGACGGTCACTTTGCAACACTGGGTCTGGCCGAAACCAGGGGCGCCTCGAAACGCCATCGGACACGCGGCCGCCTGAGGAAATGACCATGGGACTCATCGAGACATTCCTGCACACGCTGACGATACCCGGCTGGGGCGTTCATCCGGACGACCACAAGCGCCCGGCGGCCGACGCCCCGCTACGGACGCTGCCCTTGCCGACACGGCTCTATGTGCCGTTGCTGCAACACGTCGGCCAGCCCGCACGGCCGACCGTTCTGGTCGGACAAAAGGTCTTGCAAGGGCAGTTGATCGGCGCAGCACAGGGCCGGATTTCAGCGCCGATCCATGCGCCGACTTCGGGGACCATCGTCGCCATCGGCGAGATTACGGCACCGCATCCGTCGGGACTGCCGTTTAGTGCCATCACCATCGAAGCCGACGGCGACGAGCACGCGATCGAAGCGAGTGTTGCGGCCGACCCCTTCGCGCTGTCGCCCGAAGAGATCACCGAGCTCGTTGCCGCCGCCGGCGTCGTCGGCCTCGGCGGCGCGACCTTCCCGTCGTCGGTCAAGCTGGCGCTCGGCAAGCGAACGAAGATCACCACGCTGATCGTCAACGGCGGCGAATGCGAACCTTATCTCTCCTGCGACGACCGCGTCATGCGCGATTTTGCCGCCGACGTCATCGACGGCGTCCGCCTGATGATGCACGCCACCGGCGCCGGCGAAGCACTGCTCGGCATCGAGGACAACAAGCCCGAAGCGATCGCCGCCATGCGCAAGGCGGCTAGGCTTTTTCCCGAGATCAAGTTGCGCCCGGTGCCGTCGCGCTACCCGATGGGTTCAGACCGCCAACTGATCCAGACGCTGACCGGCAAGGAAGTGCCGTCCGACTGCCGCGCCGCCGATGTCGGCGTGATCGTCAACAACGTCAGCACTGCCAACGCCGTGCATCGCGCGATTCGCCTGGGCGAACCGCTGCTTCGCCGCATCGTGACGATCAACGGCGGCGCCATCTGGCAACCCGGCAACATCCTGGCGCCGATCGGCACGCTGGCCTCAGACCTGCTCGCCTTCGCCGGTCTCAAAAGCGAGCCGGCGCGCCTGCTGATGGGCGGCCCGATGATGGGCGCCGTGTTGCCGCACGCCAAGGTGCCGATCGTCAAGGGCTGCGCCGGGATCCTGGCGCTCAATGAAGACGAGATCGCCACCCCGGCAGCGGGTCCGTGCATCCGCTGCGGCAAGTGCACCAGCGTCTGCCCGATCGGTCTGCTGCCGCTGGAGATGGCCGCCAACATCCGCGTCGACAATCTTGACGGCGCAGCGGCGCTCGGACTCTCCGACTGCATCGCCTGCGGCTGCTGCGCCTATATTTGCCCGTCGCATATCCCGCTGGTGCAGTACTTCACCCACGCCAAAGGCGAATTGTGGTCGCAGCAACGCGGCAAGCTGCGCCTTGACGCCGCCAAGCGCCTGGCCGCCGAGCGCACCGAACGCCTTGAGCGCGAAACCCGTGAAAAGGCCATCGCCGCCGCCAAACGCAAGGCCGAACGCGCCGCGCAGAAGGCCGCGCAAGCCGCCAGCGCCGAGCTTGCCGCAACGGAGACAACGGAGACCACCCAATGAACACCGCCCTGCTCACTGCCCCGCCCCCGACCGCGCCGCATGCGCTGGCGAGCAACGGCGTTTCGCGAATCATGCTCAGCGTCGCGGCGACGCTCGTTCCCGCCACCTTGTACGGCTTCTGGCTCTACGGCTGGCCGGCGATCCTGCTTTGGTTGATCACCGTGCTCGCCGCGTTGCTTGGCGAGGTCGCCTCGATCAAGCTGGCTGGACGGGTAACGGCGCCGGAACTCTCCGACGGTTCGGCGCTGCTCACCGGCTGGTTGTTGGCGCTTTCGCTGCCGCCCTGGTCGCCGTGGTGGATCGGCGTCGTCGGCGGGCTCTTCGCGACGATTCTCGGCAAGCAGGTGTTCGGCGGAATCGGCTTCAACCTCTTCAATCCGGCAATGGTCGCACGCGTCTTCCTGCTGATCTCGTTCCCGGTGCAGATGACCGTCTGGGTCGCCCCGTTGCCGATCACTGCCGCTGCCGCGCCCGACTTCCATCAAGGCCTGATGATTTTCATCAACGGAATTCCCAAGCTCGACGCGGTATCGAGCGCGACGCTGCTCGGCTTTGCCAAAACCGAATGGTCGCGCGGCATCGACCTCATGCATTCGCTGGCCGCGGCAACGGCGCCCGGCAACTCGCTGACCGGCGCGCGTTCGGGCAGCCTCGGCGAAACCGCCTCACTGCTGATCGCCGCCGGCGGCCTGGTGCTGCTCGCACTGCGTATCATCAGCTGGCACATCCCGGTCGCCATGCTGGCCGGAATCGCGCTGCCGGCGGCGATTGCCCATGCCGTCGACCCGACCCGCTATCTCGACGTTGCCACTCACCTGCTCTCGGGCGGCGTCATGCTCGGCGCCTTTTTCATCGCTACCGACTACGTCACCTCGCCGAACACCAAGCTTGGGCAACTGATCTTCGCTGCCGGCTGCGGCTTTCTCACCTACGTCATCCGGACCTGGGGCGGCTACCCCGAAGGCGTCGCTTTCGCGGTGTTGTTGATGAACGCACTGACACCTGTGATCGACCGCTATCTGCGCCCGCGCATCCTCGGCCGCAACTGGCGCGGCGCACCGCTCGACGCGGACGTTGAAAGGGCCAAATCATGAGCACCCTGGCACTGTGGCGCGAGAAACTGAGCTACCAGCCGCTCTCGTTGGGGATCATCGCCATGCTCACCAGCGGCGCGCTGGCGCTCAGCAACCAGCTGACGCACGACGGCATCCGCCAGGCCGAGCAGCGCGACCTGCAGGCGTCGCTGGTTCAGGTTCTGCCGGAAGGCTTCGCCGACAACGAGCTGCTCAAGGACACCATGGAAATCGCCGGCGGCGACGGCAAAGCGGTCACGCTCTACCGTTCGCGCCAGGCCGGCAAGGTCAACGGCGCGGTATTTCAGGTTTCCGGCCGCGGCTATGCCGGCGACGTCGTCGTCATTATCGGCATCGACGCGCGCGGCACGCTGCTCGGCGCACGCGTCATCAAACATCAAGAAACGCCGGGGCTCGGCGACAAGATCGAGTTGGCCAAAACGAAGTGGATTCGCGGCTTCGAAGGCCAGTCGCTCACTTCGCCGCCGGCCGAAAAATGGGCGGTCAAGAAAGACGGCGGCGTTTTCGACCAGTTCGCCGGCGCCACCATCACGCCGCGCGCCGTCGTCAAGGCGGTCAAGAGCGGCCTCGAATTCTTCGCCGCCCACCGTCAGGAAATCCTCGAAGGGAAATAACATGGACTACCGACAGATCCTCAAGGACGGCCTCTGGAATCAGAACGTCGTTTTCTCCCAGATGCTCGGCATGTGCCCGACCATGGCGGTCACCACCAGCGGCACCAACGGATTGGGAATGGGTCTGGCGACCACCGCGGTGCTCGTCTGCGCCAACATGATCATCTCGGCGTTGCGCAATTTCGTTTCGCCGCAGGTTCGCATTCCGGTCTATATCGTGTTGATCGCGACGCTGGTCACCGTCGTCGACATGGCGCTCAACGCCTGGATGCACGATCTTTACCGCGTGCTGGGCCTGTTCATCGCGCTGATCGTCGTCAATTGCGCCGTGCTCGGACGCGCCGAGGCGTTCGCCTCACGCCACGGCGTGTTGGCGTCGGTGCTCGACGGACTGGGAATGGGACTCGGATTTACCCTGGCGCTGACGCTGATCGGACTGATCCGCGAACTGATCGGTGCCGGAACGCTGTTCTCGCAGGCCAGCCTGCTGCTCGGAGCGAACTTCGCCTTTCTCGAAACGACGGTGCTGCCCAACTACGGCGGCGTGCTGATGATGATCCTGCCGCCCGCCGGCTTCCTGGTGCTCGGCCTGCTGCTGGCGGCCAAGCAGCACTACGAACGCCGGGCGAGTTCTTCCGCCGCTATCGGCCAGCCGGCGGAAGCCGCGGCCTGCCATTGATCACGCACAGGAGACGCTCATGCAAGTCGGTATTGCCTACTCGGAAAACGTGCAACAAATCTGGCTGACCATCGAGGTGCCTGACGACGCGACGGTCAGCGACGCCATCGCGCGCTCAGGCATTCTCGACATGTTTCCACACATCGACCTGACCACGCAGAAAGTCGGCATCTTCGGCAGGATCGTCAAACCCGATGCAGCGTTGCGCCCCAGCGACCGCGTCGAAATTTACCGTCCGATCACCTGCGACCCGCAGACCGTTGCGCGCCGCGACGGCGTCGGCGAGGACGACGACTGAAAGGTGCGCGCTGAACAGCGCGAGTAGACATCACTCCGCATCGGCGAGCAGGCGCCCGATCCAGGCTTTCTGACTGGCGCGTCGGCGCGATTCGCTGATGCGCTCGCGGATCGCGCTGCGCACCGAGTCGAGCGGCAACAGTGAGTCGGCCTCGACGGCGACGCACTGAAGGAGATGAAAACCGAGCGGCGACTCGACGACCGCCGAGATCTCTCCGGGCGGCAGCGCGAAGGCCACCGCTTCGAGTTCGGCGTACAACTGGCCGCGCTTGACCGTCCCCAGCTGCCCGTTGCTCAACGCCGTCGGGCATTCGGAATGCTTGAGCGCCTGTTCGCCAAAACGCTTGGGCGATTTGATGAGCCGCTGGCGGATGGCGTCGATCTTGTCGCGGGCACTGGTCCGATCGCTTCCCGGCAGGCCATCGTTGATGGTCACCAGAATATGTCGCAACGTGCGATTTTCGGGGCGCCGAAAACGATCGCGATGCATCAGATAGTAAATTTCGACGTCGGTGTCGCCCACCTCGTCGTTCTGGCCGGCAACGCGGTCGAGCACCGCCGCGACCTTGAGCTCGCGGGCGATGGCCTGCGCCAGGCTGTCCGGATCGAGCTCCGATTTTTCCAGATCGGCGAGGAATTCAGCGTCGCTGGCATAGCGGCAGCGAATCTGCGCCAGCGCTTCTTCGAGCGACGACGGCGAAATGCTCACTTGCGCCGCCTCGCGCGTCGCGAGGATTCGCTCCTCCATCTTGACCTGCCGCGCGACGATCGCCTCGACGCGTCGGCGCTCGGCCGTCTCGAGCTCGCTCGGCGGTCTCTGGAACAGTTCCTGCGCGAGTTTGAGCGTGAGATAAGGATGATTTTCAGGCATTGACTTCCTCCGCGAGCGACGCCAGCGCCGCTTCGGGAACGGCCAGCGTCCGCCCGGGCAGGCAGTCGAAATGGACGTGGTAGACCGCCGCGTCGTCCTGACGGACCACCCGCAGCACCTGACCGAGTGCACCGCGCGAAACGCGCAGTGCGCTTCCCAGGGAAAGCTCGCGGCGCGCGCGGACCCATTCCCTGGACTCGAAAATACTGGGGATCCAGGGCTCGGCGGCGTCGGCGAGCTCTTCCTCGCGGCAACCGACGATCCGGTCGTCGTCGATGAAATGCACCGAGTAGATGATCTGATCCTGCAGGAAAGTGCCGATGTCGACGACCGCGCCGACGCTGCCGCGCCGGATCAGCAGATCGCCGGTCGCCGCGCCGCAGTAGGTGCCGTCGTTGCGCACGTTGCGGATGACGCGCACGCTATCGCCCAGATCCCAGCGCGAGTGCATCAGCGGCTCGCACGCCCGATGGCAGAGAGCGGAATGGTGGTGATTCCCGAAGCGCGTTTCAAAACCCGGAAAACTTTCTCGGTCAGCGCGTCGGAGCGAACAAAATCGTCGTAGGCCCGGGCCAGGCTGGCGCGGTATTCAGCGCGATTCGGCAAACGCGTTTCAGGATACTGGCCAAGATATTGGTTGAAGCGCTGCAGGATGTGCAGTCGGTTGACCTGAACGACTGCGGCGTCGTAAGCGACGCCAAAGAAATCGAGAAAATCCTCGGCCGATTCGAGATCGGCCATGGCGCTGAGAAACTCGAAGTTTTGCGGACTGGACGTACTCATGGGGCGCTCCTGGGCAATGAATCGAACGGCTCCGCGGTCGCTGCTCGCAACTCGCCGAGCAGCGACAACAATTCGGGAGACGACGGCGGACGCTTGGCTGAATAGACAAAATCACGGACGCGGGCGATCAGCAGTACCGCCTCGACCTCGGCGACGGCCTGGCCAAGTTCGGCATAGACCGCCTGCACACCGCCGCTCCCCGAGTGTTTGCCGAGAACGAAGCGGTGCTGGCGGCCGACCAGTTGTGGATCGAAGCCCTGGTAATTGTCGGGATGCTTGAGCAGGCCGTCGATATGGATTCCGGCTTCGTGCGTAAACGCGCCTTCGCCGACGATGCTCTTCTGCCAGGCCACGGGACGACCTGAAGCGCTCGCCACTTTTTCGGAAAGTGGGGGAAATCTGCGCAGGTCGACGCCGGTTTCAATGCCATAACAGCGGCGCAAGCCAAGCACGACTTCCTCGAGCGGGGCGTTTCCGGCGCGCTCGCCGAGGCCATTGACCGTGGTATTGACGTGCGTCGCGCCGGCGCGCGCCGCCGCCAGCGTGTTGGCGGTGGCCAGCCCGAGATCGTCGTGCGCGTGCATTTCGATTTCGAGGTCGGTCGTCTTGCGCAAATCGCCGATGCGCTGCGCGACGGCAAACGGATCGAGCACGCCGAGCGTATCGGCGAAGCGGATGCGGCGCGCTCCGGCGCTTTGTGCGGCGTCGGCGATTCGCGCCAGAAATTCGGGATCAGCGCGTGAAGAATCCTCGGCGCCGATACACACTTCGAGACCCGCATCACGCGCTCGCGCGATATGCTTGCCGATGTTCTGCAGCAACCAGTCGCGGTCGCGGCGCAACTTGAAAGACAGGTGCTGGTCGGATGACGGCACCGAAATATCGATCAGCTGCACGCCCAGACCGCAGCATGCGTCGATATCGCCGGCATGCATTCGGCTCCACACCATCAACCGTGACGACAAGCCGAGCTCAGCGACGGCCCGAATGCTCTCGCGTTCGGTCTCGCCCATCGCCGGAATACCGATCTCCAGTTCGGGAACGCCAAGCGCGTCCAGATGGCGCGCGATGTCGAGCTTTTCCTCGACGCTAAACGCCACGCCGGCAGACTGTTCGCCGTCGCGTAGCGTCGTGTCGTTGATGACTAGAAAATCGTGTCCTGGCTGTGTCATAAAGCCTCCCGGACTCTCTAAAGCAATTCCGGTGCCAAAATACAACTCCTTTAATTTCAATCGATTAATCAATGAGCACGACGCACTTTACTAAACAAGTGTCGCAAGACCGACAATCGTCGAAGAAAAAACCAGTTGGCGCTAACGGCGAAGATTGGCCGCTGACGACGGTCGACAAGCGCGGCGTCCTGCGGCATAAGCGGCCGTTTTGTTCGCCTTGGCACGGGTCGGTGAAAGCTCGCGCACTTTTTCTCGCTGACGGTAGTCTCCCGAGAAAATACGGTGCTAGCATGCAGACAACACGGCAACTTTCTCATGGCGTTCGATGCAGGAGCCGAGCGAGAAAATGAAACCAGGACCATTGTTGTCACTACTGCTGGCGTTTTCCGTTTCCGGCCTGGCCGCCGAGCCGCCGGCAGAACTCACGGTCTACTATTTCGAACGGATGCCGTTTTTCGGTGACCGCGACGGCAAGGCTTCGGGGCTGCTGATCGACATTTCGCGGCTGATCCTCGACGAGGCCGGGGTCAAATATCGCTTGGTCAACGTTCCGGTGATCCGGTTTTTCGAGTCGCTCAAGAAGCCGGGAAACTCGTGCCTGATCGGCGCCCTGAAGACGAAAGAGAGGGAGACCATCTACGCCTATTCGGACGACTACATCTACCGCGATCAACCCTTCCGCATCATCGTCAACAAGCGCAAGAGAAAAGCCTTGCCTGAACGACCAAGCATCAAGCAGGTCCTCGAAAGCGAACTGCGACTTGGCGTCTCTGACGGTTATGTCTATGGCGATTGGCTCGACCGAAAAATTATCGAGCACCAGCCGAAGCTGCAAAAAATCAACATCGGCAACGACAGCGAAAAGATGCACAGGATGATCATCGGCGGCCGCTTCGACTACATGTTTGCAGTCGCCGAAGAAGCGCGCCACATCGTGACCGAAGACCGGGAACGTAGCGACAATCTGACGAGCGTCGAGATCGCCGACGCGCCGCGCGGAAACATGAGATACCTGCTGTGCAGCAAGGGAATAGACGGCGCCATCATGCAGAAGATCAACGTGGCGATCAGAACGGTAAAGTCGAGCCGCGATTACGAGCGATTAGCCAACCCGCTCAACTGATCGCCGCGCGTGCCAAGCGCCAATCAGCCCGGGAAAGCGGTTAACCGCGACGAACATGCAGTGAAACAAATCCTGGCGGAACAACGATCACGACAAAAAAACAATGACTTGCCTTGTATTTACATATCACCCACAAGGCGATTCACAAACATCCTCGAAAAGCTCAGGTTCTGCGTTGTGCGCGTTGTGTCGTTGTGGTTCAACTGAGGTTTTAAGGATCAATCGGCAGCGGGCAGGCGATGCTCGAGCGTGTAGGCATGCACTGCCTGGCGCAGCGTCGAAAACCGCCGAATTCGCGACAGCGCTTCTGAGGCGTCGAGGCCGCGCTGCTTGGCCGACAACTCGATCTCGGTCTGCCGCCCGGCGACGCCCAAGGTGACGCCGCGCGCCGTGAGCGCCGCTTCGACATCGCGCAGGACGTAGTAGCCGGTGGCGTCGATCATGGTGATCGGCAGCATGTCGAGAACCAGGCACTTGAGCTCGGGACCGGCACGATTGACGGCGGCAAGCACCTGGCGCCGAAAATACGGGGCATTGAAGAAAACGATCGGCGCGTTGAAACGAAACAGCATCAGGCCGGGAATCGTGGTCGCGTTCTGGTGCATGCGCAGCGGATGGATTCCGGCCATTCCAGGCACTTCGCCGAGAATCTCGACGTTCGGTCGCGAAGCCTCCTGGACGAAGCGCAGCAGCGCCAGAACGACGACCACCAAAATGGCCTGGACCGCGCCCACCGCAACGACGCCAAGCGTCGCCAGCATCGACAAGGCGAACTCGGTGCGCGAAAAACGCCACAGCGCCTTGAGCGTCTCGATATTGACCAAGGAATAAGCGCCGACCATCAGTACCGCGCCGAGCGAGGCAATCGGAACGTAGGCGAGAGGCGCCGTGAAGAAGAGCAGCACCACAGCGAAGGTCGCCGCGGCGACGAGTCCGGCGACCTGCGTCTTGCCGCCAGCGTAGTCGGCCATCGCGGTGCGCGAGTCGGCGCCGCTGATGGCGAATCCCTGCGACATCGCCGAAGCGATATTGGCCGCGCCGAGCGCCGAAAACTCGCGGTCGGCGTCAATCTCGTAGCCGTTTTTCTCGGCGAAACTTCGGGCGGTCAGCATCATGCTCGAAAAGCTGACGAGCGCCAGGCCCGCGGCGTCGGCCAGCAGCGCCGGCATCATTTCCAGCGGGAAGTGCGGAATATGCAAGGTTGGCAGCCCGGCCGGCACCTTGCCGACGGTCGCCACACCGAGCGCTTCGAGGTTGAACAGCGCGGTGAGCGCGCCGGTCAGCGCCATCGCCAGCAGCGCCGCCGGCAAACGGCGCAGATAACGCGGCCCGAGCAGCAGCACGGCAAACGACAGCACGGTAAGCCCCAACGTCGGCCAATGGAGCTGCTCAAGCTTGCTCAAGAATTCATAGAGCCGCGGCATGATGCCGTGCCGCTCGATGACAAAACCAAACAGCTTGCCAGCCTGGCCGATAAAGATCGAGAGCGCGACACCGTTGAGAAAACCGACCAGGATCGGCTTGGAGAGGAAATCGGCGAGCGCGCCGAGTTTGAGAAAGCTGGCGCCGATGCAGAAGAGCCCGGTCAGGAAAGTGAGCGCCAAGGACAGCGAGAGGTAGAGCGCGTCGTCGCCCGCCGCCAGCGGAACGAGTGCGGCGGCGATCAGCGCGCAGGTCGCCGAATCGGGACCGACGATCAGCTGACGCGAGGTGCCGAAGATCGCGTAGGCGACAAGCGGCAGGATGCTCGCGTAAATCCCGGAGACCGGGCTGAAGCCGGCGAGCTGCGCGTAAGCGATGCCGACCGGCAGCGCGACGGCGGCGACCGACAAGCCGGCCAGCAGATCGGGGCCGAAATTCTCGCGCCGGTAAGCGAGCAAGGCCGGTAGCCCCGGCGCGAAGCGACTCAGTCTTTCCTTCCAGCGGGAAGCTTTGGCATCCATGCAACGACAGCCTCCTTGACTCGATTCATCCTGGGAAAGGCAGTTTTAACACAAAGAACATGCCGCGAAGCAAATCCCTGTGGGACGAAGAGAAACAAGACATTGAATGAAAATACAATTCCACCGCGATGAGCGGGATAAAAACAGGTCTGTCTTCAACTTTTCTTCGTGAACTTCGTGTACTTCGTGGTTAAAACGACGCTTTTTTTAAGTGGACAATCTGCCGTCAGCCGCCGAAGACGCGGAACAGCAGCGGCAAGAACAGCGCGGTGACGATACCGTTGAGGCACATCGCCAGCGCCGAAAAAGCGCCGGTTTCCTCGCTGACCTGAAAAGCGCGCGCGGTACCGATGCCGTGTGCCGCGGTGCCAAGGGCGAAGCCGCGAACCGCCGGGTCCTTGATGCGCAGCGCGTTGAACAGCGTCGACGCGGCGATGGCGCCGAAAATCCCGGTGGTCACCACCAGCACGGCGGTCAACGAAGGCAGTCCGCCGATCTTCTCGGCAACGCCCATGGCAATCGGCGTGGTGATCGACTTGGGCGCCAGCGAACGCACCGATTCAAATGACGCGCCCAGCGACCAGGCGATGGCCACCGCCGAAACGCAGGCGGAGAACGAGCCGACGACGAGCGCGACCAGCAGCGGCAGCAGCATGCGGCGCAAACGCGGCAGCTGGTTGTAGAGCGGAATGGCCAGCGCTACGGTCGCCGGGCCGAGCAGGAAGTGCACGAACTGCGCCCCCTCGAAGTAGGTCGAATACGGCGTTCCGGTGGCCATCAGCACGGCGACGATCAACACCACGGCAATCGCCACCGGATTGACCGCCGGCCTGCAGCCACTGCGCTGGTAAACGGTGAAGGCCAACTGATAAGCGACCAGCGTCAGCGTCAGTCCGAGCAGCGGCGTCGCCGCCAAATAAACCCACAGTTCGCTGAGCCTCGGCGCGAAATCGCTCATTGCGCCTCCTGGCGACGGCGATGGCTTAGCAAGAACTGCAGCGTAAAAGCGGTCGCCGCCATCGACAGCAGCGTGCTGCCGATCAGCGCCGCGGACAGCGCCAGCCATTCATCGGCAACGCGCGCGGCATGTACCATGACGCCAACGCCGGCCGGAACGAAAAAGAGCGAGAGGTGCTGCAGCAGGGTGTTGGCGGTATGGCGCAGGTGGTCGTCGAGCCGACCGCGCCAGAGCAGCAGGCCCAATAACAGCAGCAGCCCGATCACCGGTCCGGGGACCGGCAGCGCAAAGCATTGCACGAAGACTTCGCCGATCAGTTGTAACAGCAGCAGCAAGGTAAGCGCCGAGAGCATTGTTTGGAAACCCTTTCAGATGGCTGTTGATCCGGTTTCGGATTATGCCCTGACCCGGCCATTGCCGGTCGACCGCGGCTGAGCAGCGCCAGCGTTTTGCTTCGCCAACGCTCGGCGCCGCTCAGCTCTCCAGCGCCAACGCCTTGACCTGCTCAAGCAAGGCGTCGCGCGCGTCATGAAGATCGGCTAGCCGCGCCAGCGCCTCAGCGCCTCGTCCACGGCGACGCCAGGCGCATAGCTCAACCGCCAAGGCGTGCACCTGAGCGTGCAGCGCGACGGTCGCCGCATAGCCTGGATGCGTACCATAGCGCGCCTGCCCTTCGCTCTCCAGCCAGGAGCCGAAACGGCAAGCGCTGACATCCAGCGTTGGTGGCGCACTCTGCTCGTCGCCAAAATGCGCTTCCAGCGCGCTGATCCAGGCACGGTGCTCGACGCTGACAAAGAGCAGCGGCAGGTCGACGCGGCCAAGCGGACGAAGATCGCGCCAGGCTTCGTCGGGACGCCAGGCGGCGGCCCAGCCCGGAAAATCGGCGGCCAACATCGGGCGCGCGATGCCGTAGCCCTGAGCGCACTCACAGCCCAGTTGCAACAGCATGCTGCCGTGTTCAACGGTCTCGACGCCCTCGGCAATCACCTGTCGATGGAAGGCGCTGGCCATGCCGAGGATCCCCTGCAGAATCGCCAGATCATCAGGGTCGTCGCGCATGTCGCGAACGAAACTCTTGTCGATCTTGATCTGGCTCACCGACAAGCGCTTGAGGTAGGTCAACGACGAATAGCCGGTGCCGAAATCGTCGAGAGAAAAGCTGACGCCGAGCGCCGTGCACTCCTCGATGATCTGCGCCACCCGGCCGAGGTCTTCGAGTGCGCTGGTTTCCAGCACCTCAAGCTCAAGGTCGCACGGCCGGATGGTCGGATGGTCGGCGAGCAGCTCGGCGAGGCGCTGCGCAAACCCCGGCTGCTGCAGTTGACGCGCACCGACATTGACGCTCACCGGAATCGCCAGTCCGCCATCGCGCCAGCGCTCCATTTGCGTCAGCGCGCTATCGATCACCCATTCGCCGACGTCGATCGCCAGCCCATGATCTTCGATCACCGGCAGGAACACCGCCGGCGGCAACAGGCCGCGTTCCGGGTGCTGCCAGCGAATCAGCGCCTCGGCACCGGTCACCGTCCCCGTTCGCATATTGACCTTGGGCTGGTAATAAAGGACGAATTCACGTTCGCCAAGCGCGTGGCGGATGTGCTCGAGGCTCTCGTGGTGGCCGCGAACGTTGCGATCCTGCTCGGCATCGAACACATGGTAGCGACTCTTGCCGGCTTGCTTGGCCTGATACATCGCCTGGTCGGCCTGACGCAGCAGTTGGTCGGCGTCAATGTCTTCGACCTGTGGGTAAAAGGTCACGCCCAGACTCGCCGACACTTGCAGCGACAGTTCGCCGACGACGACCGGCTGCGCCGCCGCGGCGAGCAAGCGGTTGATGACCGGCAGACTGGCCGAGACCTCGTCGAGGTCGGGCAGCACCGCGACGAATTCGTCGCCGCCCAGACGCGCCAGCGTGTCGCCTTCGCGCAACGCCTGCTTCATGTGACGCGCCATGGCGATCAGCAACTGATCGCCGGTTTCGTGCCCGTACTGGTCGTTGACCGATTTGAAACTATCGAGATCGAGGTAGGCCACGGCCAGGAAGTTCTTGCGTCGCGGTACCTGCGCCATGGCGTGCTGCAAACGATCGGCGAGCAGCACACGATTGGGCAGCGTGGTCAGTCCGTCATAGTGCGCGATACGTTCGAGCTGCTTCTGCTGCGTCTTGGCGGCGGTGATGTCGGAGAACAGCGCGACATACTGTTGGGGCTGTCCCTGCGCGTCGCGAACTTCGCTGATGGTTTGCATCGAGGCGAACAGCTCGCCGTTTTTGCGCCGGTTCCAGAGTTCGCCGTACCAGTGGCCTTTATCGGAGAGGTCGCGCCACAGCTCGGCGTAAAACGCCTTTTCCTGACGACCTGAGCTCAGCAGGCGAGGATTCTTGCCGAGCACGTCGTCGCGCGAATAACCGGTAATCCGCGAAAACGACTCGTTGACGTCGATGATGGTGCCGGCCGTGTCGGTGATCAGGATACCTTCGCGGGCATGGGTGAACACGCTGGCAGCGAGCTGCAGCTGGTCTTCGGCCTGTTTGCGCTCGGTGATGTCGATGAATTCCGTGGCCCGGACGTCGCGCCCTTTATACGGGATGCAGCACCCACGAGCGCTGAGTTGATAGGTCACCCCATCCTTGCGCAAGCCGACGATATCGTAAGACTTCTCGTAGCGACCGCGCATATTCTGCCGCACCTGATCCCGCCATTCGGGCGCGGTAAGCAGCAGCCCGTCCATCCCGACCAACTCGTTGACGGCATAACCGGTCATTACCGCGAGGCCCAGATTGCAGTCGAGAATGACGCCGTGTTCATGGATCATGATGCCGCTTGACGACGCGTCGTGCAGCGCCTTGAAGCGCTCCTCGCTGTCGCGCAAGGCAAGCTCGCGGGCCCCCAATGTCTCGAGCAGGCGGTTGAAGCCGCCGATCAACTCGCCGATTTCGTCGTCGCTGGTAACCGCCAAGGGCACTGGTACCTGGCCCGAATCGGACAGCGCCGCCAGCGCTTTGGCGGTGGAAAGCAAGGGCGAGAGCTGGCGCCGAACGATCCACCAGGTCAGCACGCCGGCGAGCACGGTGAGCAGCAGCGTCGCCCACAGCATGCGCTGCTGCATCTGCCAAATCGGCGAAAATGCTTCGGCGGTCGGTAGCGACGCCGCCAGATACCAGCCCGCCACCGGAATCCCCTTGGCCGAGACGAGCACCTCGACGCCCTGTGGATTGACGACGACGGTCGAGCTTTCGAAGCCATTGATAAAGCGGTCGACCGCCAGACTGACGCCAGGCGGCGGTAGCGATTCCATCACGCGGCTCTTGTCCGAGGCGGTAATCACCAGCCGGTGTCCGGTATCGACCAGCAGGTAGCCGCCGGTCTCGCCGTAGCGGCCTTCGGTGATTTCGTCGAGAAAATTGGGCGCATCGAGGCTGGTCACTCCAGCCAGCACGCCGATCACCGCGCCCTGCGCGTCGCGAATCGGCGCCGACATGACAAAAACCGGTGCCCCGGCACGCTTGCCGATCACTGGTCGACCGATCACCGTGGCACCGGTCTTCAATGGCGTCGCAATGTAATCGCGGTCGCTGTAATTGACACCGACGCGCTGGGTTGGCAAGGGAAAATCGGCGATCGCCGTACCGTCGGCGCCGGTAATATAGACCCCGCCGTTGAACAAGGCATGCAGCGCCGGGCGTTGCTCTATCATGGTCTGCGTCACCGCCAGCCCGACCTCGATCGCCGCGCCGAACGGCGGAGCCGCTTGTTGCAGCGCCGCCATGCGGCCCGCGAGTTCGCGGTTAAGCTGGGCGGCGATCAAGGACACCGTTGAAAACTGCTCTTCGCCGAGCTGGCGTTCCATGTCCCTACGCAACATCTGGCTGATGTACGACGAAAGTGCCCAAAGGCTCAACAGGAAGATGGCAAGCGTGGCCAGGGTAATCTTCGTCTTGAGCGATCGCCCCCGAAAAGCAGTCCGACTCATGCAGATTTCCGCCCTTGATGGCATTTTCTTGTCGGCAAGATGAAGTTGCGCCTTCACTTCCCGTGTAATGAATTGACTGTCCCGCGCCTTGCCTGGCGGACACCAAGCCAGCCATAGGCGACTATATCGCATCCGGAATGATTAGTAACGCTCAATGCCAGGTTATGTTCAGGCCTTGGTCGCCCCGTCGTGGCAGACACAGGGGATACACGCAAGTTGGTAGCCCGATTACCGCAATCGCAGTATTCCAAACCGCTGGCGAAGAATTGACACTGATTCCATCGACTTGCTGCAATCCGCGTGCAAGGAAGACAGTCAGGCGATATCAGCCCAGGCCGGCCCAGGCCCGATTCGCACCTTTTGACCGAAATCGCGCGTCAAGACGATTCGATAATAAAGGAGTCATCATGTTCAAGCACATTCTTGTCCCAACCGATGGTTCGCAATTCTCGCAGGACGCCGTTCGCCAGGCAGTGACCTTCGCCAAGGAAACCGGGGCACAGATTACCGCCTTCTACGCCAAGCCGTCTCCGCCGATACCGTACTATGGGGAAGGGATTGGCTACAACTTCGAAATGCCGACGAAATACAACGAGCTGGTCGAAAAGCAGGCGCAGGAAATTCTCAGTTTTGTCGATAATCTTTGTCAGCAAGCCGGCGTCAGCTGCGCAAAACTGGAGTCGACCAGCGACATCCCGTATGAAGCGATCATCGAGGCGGCAACGCAACGCCAATGCGACCTGATTTTCATGGCCTCGCACGGCCGGCGCGGGATCAGCGCGCTGCTGCTCGGCAGCGAAACGAGCAAGGTGCTGACGCACTCGAAGATTCCGGTACTCGTTTATCGCTGAGTGTCAGAACGAAACGGTTGAACCGCGGAGAACACGGAGAAAAGCGGAGCGCAACGCAATCTCGCCTCACAACCACGGATTGCAACTCAAATCAAACTCAACGCCTTGTTTCTCTTGGTGTCCTTCGTGCTCTTCGTGGTTAGGCAACTTTTTCCAGGTTGATTGATCTCGCGCTCCCGGCGCCGCTATGCCAGTTCGGGAATGGTGGCCAGCGCGTACCCCGCCTTGAGCAGCCCTTCCCTGATTGCTTGCGCGGTCGCCACCGCGTCAGCGTTGTCGCCATGCACGCAGATGCTCTGCGGATTGACCGGGATGCGTTTGCCAGTAATTGAAATCAGCGCGCTTTCCTCGACCATGCGCATGACGTGTTGCAGGCTGGCCTGCGCACCGTGCACCATCGCCCCCGGCTGGCTGCGCGGCACCAAGTTGCCGTCGTCGAGATAAGCGCGGTCGGCGAAAATCTCTTCGACGACCGGTAGGCCTTGGTCGCGACCGGCGTAGATCAGCTGCGACGCGGCCGGCGCCAGCAGCACCAGCGCCGGGTCGAGACGATGGACAGCACGCGCCACGGCATCGGCGACCGGGCGCTGCGCGCAGGCGATATTGGACAGCGCACCGTGCGGCTTGACGTGCGTGACGCGCAGGCCCTGCGCACGCGCGCAGGCATCGAGCGCGCCGATCTGGTAGATCAGCATTGCTTCGAGCTCGGGCAGCGGGATGTCCATCCGCCGCCGGCCAAAACCCTGCAGATCGGGGAAGCCCGGATGCGCGCCGACGCTGACGCCGTTGGCTTTGGCCAAGGCCACCGTATTGCTCATCACCAACGGATCGCCGGCGTGGAAGCCGCAAGCGACGTTGGCCGAATTGACGATGGTCAGCATCGCCTCGTCGCCGCCCATTGACCACGCGCCGAAGCTCTCGCCCAGGTCGGAATTCAGGTTTAGCAGTTGTGTCATTGTCTTCTCTCTCCGTAAATAACTACCCGACCGTGCACGGCCAGCCAGCGGTCAGATCCTTGTTGATCACAGCATCGGGCAGATCGAAGGTGATGCCGTAAGCCCACCAGTTCCACTGCGTCTCTCTTTCAAGCAGCGCCTGCCGAGCTTGGGCAGCATTGACGGCGCAAAAACGCAGGCTTTGCCCGGGCTGCAACTGTGCCAGCCTTGGCAGATCGGCACTGATCACCGTGGCGATTTTTGGATAGCCGCCAACCGTCTGGCAGTCGGCAAGCAGGATGATCGGCTGACCGTTCCCCGGCACCTGTATGACGCCAGGAGTGACGCCATCCGAAACGATGTCGGCGGCTTGCGCGCTGATGTGCTGGAGCGGCGCCCCGTCGAGGCGAACGCCCATGCGATCGATTTGCGTGCTCACCTGGTAATCCGAGCCAAGGAACTGCTCGACCGATTCGGGCTTGAAATGCCCCTGTTGCGGTCCGAGCACGACGCGAATCGGGCCGTCCCCATGGCGCCAGGGCGTGGCCTTGAATTCGCGCGCCTCCCGGCGCAGCTGCGACGAACACGGCAGGACGTTGCCGGTCACGATCGGCTTGCCGTTGATGCCGCCGATCATCGCCCGCTGGTAGGTTGAGCGGCTGCCCAGTTGTCGAGGCGAATCGATTCCGCCGGCGACCGCCAGGAAAGCCGTTCCGCCCGGCAAATAGCTGATTTCCAGCACGTCGCTAGGGTCGAGCGTGACGCTGTTCCAGGCGGCAACCACCAGCAATTCTCCGCTGCCGCGGCGCAGCGTCGCACCGATCTCGCCGGCCAGTGCCAGGCGAACCCGACCTTGTGTCACTTCGAGCGTCGGTCCGGCGCCGCGAATTTCGATTCCGGCGCAGTCCGGCGAATTGCCGACCAGCGCGTTGGCGCAGCGCGCAAGCATCGGATCGAGACAACCGGAAACGGTGATCCCCATATGGCGGTAACCAAAACGGCCGGCATCCTGAATGCTGTTACCTAGGCCACCGTCGATCACTTCAATCATTCCCTGCATCACTGATCTCCTTGCGGCAACAGAAGATCGCTGCGAGCGAGCACGCCGGCCAGCGCCGCCGCTTCCATTTCGAGATAAAGCGGACGGTCGATGGCCTGCCAGCAAACCCGGTCACCCGAAGCGAGCAGCGAAGGAGACGCCGCTTCACTCGCGGTGAACATCGGCACTGGAGTCTTCCCGATCAAACGCCATCCGCCGGGACTTTGCCACGGATAGACGGCGCACATTTCGCCGGCAATGGCCAGCGAACGCGCCGGGACCGCCTTGCGCGGCGACGACAGGCGACCAATCTCCAGCACCTTGGGCAAGCCGCCCATGTACGGGAAACCGGGCATGAAGCCGATCATGTATACCTGAAACGTCGCTTCGGTCATCAGCGCGATCACCGCTTCGCGGGTCAATCCCTTGGCCTTGGCCAAGTCGTCGAGGTCGGGAGCGAAATCGTCGTCAAAGCACACCGGAATTCGCCAATGCCGCCCCTGACTGCTTGCTGTTCCGGCCGATTCGGCGAGATGCATCAGCGCCCGACCGAGACGTTCGCCGTCGCTCTGCAGCGGGTTGTAATAAACGGTGAGCGACCTGAAAGTGGGAACCACGTCGACAACACCCGAAAAGTCGCCGGAAAGCCCCGAACTGCGGGCCGTCTCAAGCGCTCCGGCGAGACCGAGAACCCGCGCATGAAGCGCCGGATCAATGCGGTCGCCGAATTCAACGGTCCACGCCGTGTCGCCCAGGGGAAGCAGGCGAAGCGGCGCGGACCGATCAGACACGGTAGTTTCCATGGTCTGGCGGCGCCTTACTTCCAGAGGGCAGCGATGCCCTGCAGCGACGTCCAGCCGGCGAGCGTAGCGGCCACCGCGGCAACGATTCCAAAAACCTGCAGCCACATCGGGTGCTGGTAGTTGCCGACAATGTTCTTGTTCTTGGAGGCCATCAGCATGGCGCCGAGGGTGATCGGCAGAATCAGTCCGTTGAGCGAACCGACCAGAACAAGAATCGCCACCGGACGACCGACGACGACGAAAACGATCGTCGAAATCGCGATGAAGGCCATGATCACGTACGAGTTGTTCTTGTCGACCGTTTTGGACATCGAGCGCAGGAACGAAACGCTGGTATACGCCGCGCCAACCACCGAAGTGATTGCCGCAGACCACAGAACGATACCAAAGAACTTGTAACCGATGTCGCCGGCAGCATGCTGGAAGACCGAAGCCGGCGGGTTCGACGCGGTCAGCTTGAGCCCCATGCTGACGACGCCCAGCGCAGCCAGGAAAACGATGACGCGCATCACGCCGGTAATCAGGATTCCGGTCACCGCGGCCTTGTTGACCCGCGACAGGTTTTCCTCGCCGACGACGCCGGCGTCGAGCAGGCGATGGCCGCCGGCAAAGGTGATGTAGCCGCCGACCGTGCCGCCGACCAGCGTGATCACCGGCAGCATCAGGATGCCGAAATTATCGGGCAGCACCGACTTGATCAGCGCCTGTCCGACTGGCGGGTTCGAGGCAAACATGACGTAGGTGGCGAGCACGATCATCAGGCCGCCAAGCACTTTGGCGACACGGTCCATCGCCACGCCGGCTTCCTTGGAAACGAAAATGCCGATCGCGATCACCCCGGAAAGGATCGCCCCGGTCTCGACGGTCCAGCCGAACAGGACATTCAGCGCCAGGCCGGCGCCCGCAATGTTGCCGATATTAAAAGCCAGACCACCGGCGACGATGAGAATCGCGATGAAAGTCCCGAGACCTGGCAAAACGGCATTGGCGACATCCTGGCCGCGCATCCGACTCATGGTGATGACGCGCCAGACGTTCATCTGCGCGCCGATATCGATCAGGATCGACGCCAGGATCGCGAAGGCGAAATTGGCGCCGAATTTTTCGGTGAAAACCGCAGTCTGTGTCAGAAAGCCCGGGCCGATCGCCGAAGTGGCCATGATCGCCGCCGCGCCTAGAAGAACCGGCCAGTTGGTCTTTCCCGAAGAATCCGATTTGAAGATTACAGGTCCCGCCATGTTATTACCCCTCTGATTTGTTTTACTTGTGAATGCTGCCTAGAAACTGTTTTGCCTCGCGAAACATGCTGTCCTGCGAAAAACGTACTTACGGCAGCATCAGATCGCTATTCAGGAGATCGGTGATCAACATGCAGCCCGGTGCATGGGTGATGCAGAAGTCAGGCGCTGTCGCCATGACGACGGCCTGGGGCGTGACACCGCAGGCCCAGAAGACCGGCAACTCGTTGGGCAGTATCGTCACCGCGTCGCCAAAGTCGGGTTTGCTGATGTCGGCAATTCCGATCAGCGAAGGGTCGCCCAGATGAATCGGCGCGCCGTGGACCGACGGCACCCGCGCCGAGATGCGAACCGCGCGGATGGCGTTGGCCGCCGTCATCGGGCGCATCGAGACGACCGTCGGCCCGTGAAACACCCCGGCGGGAACGGTCTGGATATTCGTTTTGTACATCGCCACGTTCTTGCCTTCCTTGACGTGACGCAATTCAATCCCGGATTCGATCAACGCATGCTCGAACGAGAACGAGCAGCCCAGTACGAACGTCACCAGATCGGAGCGCCACAGCGGCGTAATGTCGGGCAGTTCGTCGACCATCACGCCATTTCTCCAGATGCGGTAGAGCGGAACGTCGGTGCGGATATCGACGTCCTGGCCGAGCGTCGGCAGCATCGGATCGCCCGGTTCGGAGACGGCGAGCAAGGGACACGGCTTGGGATTGCGCTGGCAAAAGCGCAGAAAATCGGTCGCCAGTGCTTCCGGAAGAATCGCGATATTGCCTTGCGCGTTGCGCGCCGCCAGCCCGCTGGTGTGCTTGGCCCAATCACCTCGCCTGATCGCCTGACGGGCTTGGTAAGCACTCGCTGATGCGGAGAGTTCCTGCGGGTTCGTCGGAGGGGTATTGACTGAATTCATTGGTTCAATCCTGACTCAGGTAAGGGGTTTTTATTATCAATTTTCCACAAGCCGCAACACAAACGTTATATTTCGTTGGGACGCCATCGATTTTTTCGATGACAACTCCCTTTCGCTGACTCCGAATCGGGCACCGTATCGGCAGCTCAGTGAGCGTTCACGATGGTTTTTATTTGTCCCTGACGGGGCTTGGATAGCCAATGAACCTGCGCTTCGTCGAAACGTTTGTCTGGGTCGCTCGCCTCAAGAACATTACCCGCGGAGCGGAAAAGTTGTGTCTCACGCAGTCGGCGGTTTCCAACCGGATCGCCGCACTCGAAGAGGAACTTGGTGTGATGCTGCTTGATCGGCGCAATTCAGGCTTCCGACTCAGCGATGCCGGCACCCGCTTCCTCGGCTACGCGGATCGACTACTATCGCTCCAGCACGAACTCAAAAACGACCTGGGGGTCCACCACGAAGCTCAGCCCTTCTCGCTGCGCGTTGGTGCCGTCGAAAGCGTCCTGCATACCTGGCTTATTCCAATGGTCGACGGACTCAAGAAAACCACGCTGCATATCGAATTCGAACTGACCATCGAAATGACGCCAACGCTGAACGAACAGATCAAACGGGGAGCGCTCGATCTGATTTTCTCGGCAACGCCGGCCGTCGGCAACGGCATCATCAACGAAGCGCTGCTGCCGCTCGAAATAGTTCTGGTCGGCCCCAAAAGCATGGCTGACCAAGCCGAACTTCGCCTCGACGAACTGCTGGGCTACGACCTCATGACCTTCCAACGCGGATCTCAGCCCCATATCGCGCTCCTTGATGCGCTGCGCAACGCAGGCGCAGGCGACAAGCACGTGCATTCCATTTCTTCGGTGTCTGCGCTGGCTCGCCTAGTCGAAAGCGGCTTCGGTCTGGCCACGCTGCCAGTGGCGGTTGCAGAGCAGTTGATACAAATGAGGGACACCATCTGCATTCTGAATACCGTGCTAGCGCTGGCGCCGCTACCGATATTCGCCAGCTACTGGAGCGACCCAGCAGCGCCAGTGCTCAAACAACAGGCGGTGGACGCCGCACTGGCCATCGCCAAGGGCTACAACTGCGGCACAGCGACCGCCTGACGCGAATTTGACGCAACTCAGCCCGCCATGTGAGCAGGCAGCCACGAAGTAATTCCCGGGAAGAAATACATCAGCAGCACCATCACGATCATCAGCGTAAACAGCGGGAAGGCGTGTCTGGCGAGCCAGCCGATATCGCGCTTGGTCATTCCCTGCAGCACGAAGAGATTGAAGCCGACCGGCGGCGTGATCTGCGCCATCTCGACGACCAGCACGACGAAGATGCCGAACCAGACCAAGTCGAAACCGGCGGCCTCGACCGTCGGCAACAGCACGCCCATGGTCAGCACGACCATCGAGATGCCGTCGAGAAAGCAGCCGAGGACGATGAAGAAGACCATCAGCGCGGCAATCAGCGCCAGCGGCGAGAGCTGCAGCCCGATGATCCATTCGGCGAGGTGGCGCGGCAGGCCGATGTAGCCCATCGACAACGTCAGGAAAGCGGCGCCGGCGAGGATCAGCGCGATCATGCAGTAGAGCCGCGTGCCGCCGATCAGGCTGTCGTGAAAGTTCTGCCAGGAGAGGTCGCCCTGCACCGCGGCGATCAGCAACGCGCCGACGACGCCCAACGCCGCCGCCTCGGTCGCCGTCGCAATCCCGGAGTAGATCGAACCAAGCACTGCCGCGATCAGCGTCACCACCGGAATCAGGTGGCGCGATTCGTAGAGCTTCTGCGTGAAAGTCAGGTTCTGGTCGGCAGGCGGAATCTGATCGGCGTGCAGCAACGCCCAGCCCATCGTATAGGCCATGAACAGCCCGGCCAGGATCAGCCCGGGGAAAACGCCGGCGATGAACAGCTTGGCGATCGAGACGTTGGCCGTCACGCCATAAACGATCATGATGATCGACGGCGGAATCAGTAACCCCAGCGTCCCGGCGCCGGCCAGCGTACCGATCGAAATCGAATCCGGGTAGCCGCGTTTCTTGAGTTCGGGCAGCGTCATCTTGCCGATCGTCGCGCAGGTCGCCGCCGACGACCCGGAGACCGCAGCGAAGATCGTGCAGCCGATGATGTTGGTGTGCAGCAGGCGTCCCGGAATCTTGTCGAGCCAGGGCGCCAGGCCCTTGAACATGTCTTCGGAAAGCTTGGTGCGAAAGAGGATCTCGCCCATCCAGATGAACAGCGGCAGCGCGGTGAGCGTCCACGACGAAGCCGATCCCCAGATGGTGATCACCATCGCGTCGCCGACCACCCGGCTGGTGAACAGCTGCATGCCGATCCAGGCGATTCCGGTCAGTGCCAGGCCGATCCAGACGCCGCTGCCGAGAATGGCGAACAGCGCGATGACGAGAAAAGCGGTAATGTAGAGATCCATGGGTCGTCCGGTAAAGTTCAGGCGCTTCTCAGGCGTTATTCGATGTGGGCCGGTTCGCCGTCTTTGGGCTCTTCACGGACCTTGCGTCCGGCGAGCAGATCGACCAGGTCGACGGCGAAGGCCAGCGCGAAGATCGTGCTGCCGAGCGCCATGCCGAGCTGGGGAATCCACAGCGGCGTCGCATCGAGGCCGGTCGAAATGTCGTTGAAGGCGTACGACTGACCGACCAGGCCGACCGAATACCAAGCCAGCGCAGCGGAAACGGCGAGCGCGACGATGTGGCAAAAGATATCGAGCGCGCGGTAGGCGGTCGGCGACAGTCGGTTCATGATCAGCGTGACGCGGATGTGCTCGCCGCGGCGCAGCGTCGACGCCATCGCCAGAAAAGCCGCAGCGGCCATGCAATAGCCGGCGTAGGCGTCGGCGCCCTGCAACTCGAGCAGCGGGATGAAACGCCCGAAAATGCTCGAAAGAACGGTCAGCAAGGTGCCGATCATGAACAGGCCGGCCAGATGCCCGGAGGCATCGAACAGGCGATTGAGAAACGAACGCATCGAGCTTACCTAGAAAAAATGGGCGCTGCCCGGCGCCCATGGGTTGAAACTACTTGCGGAAGGCGTCGATGATGGCCTGGCCCTCGGCGCCGGTCTGCGTCGTCCAGTCGGCAATCATCGTCAGCCCGATCTTCTTGAAGTCGGAACGCAGCTGTTCGGAGCCGGCTTCGACCTTCATTCCGTTCTTGACCAGTTGCTCCTTGTACCAGACGTTCTTCTCCTCGCTGATCTTCCAGCCGCGCGTTTCGGCGGCGGCGGCGGCCTTGAGAACGACGTCCTGCGTCGGCTTGTCGAGGCGGTCAAAAGCCTTCTTCGAGACGATCACGATATCCTTGGGCAACCAGGCATTGACTTCGTAGTAGTACTTGACCTGCTCCCAGACCTTGCTGTCGTAGCCGGTCGCTCCCGAGGTCATGAACGCCGTCACCGCGCCGGTGGCCAGCGCCTGCGTCAGTTCGGCGGCCTGGATGGTCACCGGCTGGGCGCCGACCAGCTGCGCGATGCGGCTGGTATTCGGGTTGTAGGCGCGCCACTTGGCGCCCTTGAGGTCGGCCGCCGAATTGATCGGCTTGGCGCTGAAGATTCCCTGCGGCGGCCACGGCACGTTGTAGAGTACCTTCAGGCCCTGCTTGGCGAAGCGCGCATCGATCGCCGCCTTGGAAACCTTGGCGAGCTTCAAAGCTTCGGGATAGCTGGTCGCCAGGAAAGGAATGGCGTCGATGGCAAACATCGGATCTTCGTTGGAAAAGCCGGAAATGATGATTTCGCCGATGTCGGCCTGCCCGCCCTGGACGGCGCGCTTGATCTCGTTGGCCTTGAACAGCGAACCGCCGTCGTGCACCGTGATCTTGAGCTTGCCGGCGCTCGCCTTGTCGATATCGGCGGCAAACTGGCGAATGTTTTCGGTGTGGAAATTACCGGCCGGATAGCCCGTCGGCATATCCCACTTGGTCTGGGCGAATGCCGCCGAACAGCAAAACAGCATGGCCGAGGCAGAGCCCACGGCGACGAGCGTCTTCAACATAGAGTCTCCTGAACTGAAGTAGGTTCGGCAGGCCTTCGCCAGCCATGGGCAGCGCATTAACAAAACACAAAAACAGGCGAAGATTGACGCATTCGCCTGTCGACTGCAAGAGCCCGACCAAAAAAAGCCGGGCTGCGGTCAGTGACCGCCCCGGCTCGCCCCACCCGCGTTCAGCGCGCGCGATAGAGCAGCGTCGGATGGACGTCCTGCAGAATCTTCTGCATCCCCAGGCGGGTCTTGAGATTGAGGATCACCGGCGAACGCGCGTTGGCAGCGATCTTTCCGCCGGCGGCCGGGTCGCGATAAACGACCACAACGACCGCGGCGTCTTCAGGGGACTGCAGGCCGATCAGCGCGCAATCCGCGTCAGAGAGTTCGATCTGATACTCGATGTCGAGCGATTCGGGCGCGACGATCGGGAACATCACCTCGCCATCATCGACCGACTGCAACCAGAAAACCGTCGGCGCGGCCGACTGCCCCTCCTCGTGGAAGAGCTTGAAGCGTTTGCAGTTCTCGAAACCGGCGATGCCCTCGGGGAAGCTGAACAAGGTTTCCGGATCGACCGGGACGTTCTTCAGACCGAGGCGTTCGATATCAATTTTCATTGTATTTTCCCTGACAGTCGCATTCGCCCGATTGGCGATGGTCACATTTAACATTAATCGGATAGGCGCCGCAACACGCTGCGCACCGGATCGGCAGCGGCCCTTGAGTTTTCGCTCGCGATTGCGCATAGTTCGCCCTTTTTTGAAGAATGATCGACTGCCGATGGCATCACTCGTTGAACAACGCATCACCCTCAAAATCGCCGAAGACATCGGCGCCCGCACCGAGCAGGTGATCGCCGCCTGTGCGCTGCTCGACGAAGGCGCCACCGTGCCGTTCATCGCTCGCTACCGCAAGGAAGTCACCGGTGGCCTCGACGACATCCAACTGCGCCTGCTCGACGAGCGACTGATTTACCTGCGCGAACTCGAAGAGCGCCGCGCAGCGATCACGGCTTCGATCGATGAGCAAGGCAAGTTGACGCCTGAACTCGCGCGCGAAATCAACGCGGCGGAAACGAAACAGGGTCTCGAAGACCTTTACCTGCCGTATAAGCAAAAGCGCCGCACCAAGGCGCAGATCGCTCGCGAAGCGGGGCTCGCGCCGCTCGCCGAAGCGCTGCTCGCCGACCCGACGCAAAGTCCCGAGGTCGAAGCCGAACGCTTCATCAACGCCGACGCGGGTTTTGCCGACGTCAAATCGGTGCTCGACGGCGCCCGCCAGATCCTGATGGAGCAGTTCTCCGAGGATGCGACGCTGCTCGGCAAACTGCGCGACTACCTCGAAGAACACGGCATGGTCAAATCGACGTTGATCGAAGGCAAGGAAACCGACGGCGCCAAGTTCCGCGATTACTTCGACTACTCGGAAGCGATCCGGGCGATTCCGTCGCACCGCGCGCTGGCGCTGTTGCGCGGACGCAACGAGGGAATGCTGCAGATCGCGCTGGTACTCGATACAGAGTTGGATCTGGCGACCAAACCGGTTGGCCACAACCCCTGCGAAGCGCGAATCGCCAAGCGTTTCGAGATTGCCGACCAGGGCCGTCCGGCCGACAAGTGGCTTGCCGACACCGTGCGCTGGACCTGGCGAGTCAAGGTCTTCCTGCACCTCGAACTCGATCTGATGAACGCCTTGCGCGAGCGCGCCGAAGTCGAGGCGATCCGTGTCTTCGGCTCGAATCTGCACGACCTGCTGCTCGCCGCACCGGCCGGACAGCGCGCCACGCTGGGGCTCGACCCGGGGCTGCGCACCGGCGTCAAGGTCGCCGTCGTCGACGCCACCGGCAAGCTGCTCGACACCGCCACCATCTACCCGCACGAGCCGCGTCGCGACTGGGACGGGTCCTTGCACGTCCTCGCCCAATTGGCGAGGAAGCACCACGTCGACTTGATCAGCATCGGCAACGGCACCGCGTCGCGCGAGACCGACAAGCTCGCCGCCGACCTGATCAAGCTCGCTCCCGAACTGCACATGAGCAAGGTCGTCGTCTCGGAAGCCGGCGCGTCGGTCTATTCGGCGTCAGAATATGCGTCGCGCGAATTCCCCGAACTCGACGTCAGCCTGCGCGGCGCGGTATCGATCGCTCGCCGATTGCAGGACCCGCTCGCCGAACTCGTCAAGATCGACCCCAAGTCGATCGGCGTCGGCCAATACCAGCACGACGTCAGCCAGACCAAGCTGGCGCGCGCCCTCGACGGCGTCGTCGAGGACTGCGTCAATGCCGTCGGCGTCGACGTCAACACCGCTTCGATCCCGCTCTTGACGCGAGTCTCGGGACTCAACAGCACGCTCGCCGCGAACATCGTCGCGCATCGCGACAAGCACGGCGCCTTCCCCAACCGCAAAGCGCTGCGCGACGTGCCACGCCTCGGCGACAAGACCTTCGAGCAGGCGGCCGGTTTTCTGCGCATCAACGGTTCGGACAATCCGCTCGACGGCTCGTCGGTGCACCCCGAAGCGTACCCGCTGGTCGAGCGAATCCTCGCCGACATCAAGAAGCGAATCGGCGAGTTGATCGGCGACACGCGCCTGGTCAGATCGCTCGAACCGACCAAATATACCGACGCGACCTTCGGCCTGCCGACCGTCTGCGACATTCTCAAGGAGCTTGAAAAACCCGGCCGCGACCCGCGCCCCGAGTTCAAGACCGCGGTCTTCAAGGACGGCATCGAGGAGGTCAAAGACCTGCAGCCCGGAATGGTCCTCGAAGGGGTGGTGACCAACGTCGCCAACTTCGGCGCCTTCGTCGATATCGGCGTTCATCAGGACGGACTGGTGCACATCTCGGTGCTCTCCAACAAGTTCGTCAAGGATCCGCGCGAAGTCGTCAAGGCCGGCGACGTGGTTCGCGTCAAGGTCGTCGAGGTCGACTTGCTGCGCAAGCGAATTGCGCTCACCATGCGCCTGACCGACGACGCGCCAGCGGCGCCGAAAATGGGCGGCGCGCCGCTGTCACCCAAGGCGCGCGCGCAGCAGACGCGCCAACCCGAACCGGCCGGCGCGATGGCCAGCGCCTTCGCCAAACTCAAGCGATAAACGGTTAAACCACTAAACCGCATTCAACACGGAGGACACAGAGTACACGGAGAAAAGCAAGAGAACATAAAAACAACAGAATCCTTGAAAGGTAAATTTTGTTTTTCTCGGTGCTCTCCGTACCTCCGTGCTCTCCGTGTTGAGAGCGCTTCGAATCGAAGCTTTCCAGCTTAAACAAGGACACGCCATGCTCAAGGTCTATGGCATCAAGAATTGCGACACCATGAAGAAAGCCTTCGCCTGGCTCGAAAGCAATCATATCGATTACGAATTCATCGATTACAAGAATGCCGCTGTGGCTGCTGAGCAACTGCCCGACTGGAACGCGCGCGCCGGCTGGCAGCCACTGCTCAATACCCGCGGCATGATGTGGAAACGGCTGTCCGACGACGAGCGCGCAGATATCGACGAGGCCAAGGCGCTCGCGCTGATGGCCGACTATCCGACGCTGATCAAGCGCCCCGTTGTCGACGACGGAGCCACGCTGCTGGTCGGCTTCGACGCCGATCGCTACGCGCAATGGGCAGAGGAACGCCGATGAGCGAGGAGAACGATTACGTCCAACGCTTCCTGCTCGACGACCTCGACATCCGCGGCGCGCTCGTTCGCCTCGGCCCGGTCTGGCAACAACTGCTGACCCATCGCGACTACCCGCAAGTGGTGATTGGCCTGCTCGGCCAGATGAGCGCAACGACGCTGCTGCTCGCCGACAACCTCAAGCAAGCTGGCCGGCTGACCATCCAGCTGCGCGGCGACGGACCGATCCCGCTCCTGGTGATCGACTGCAACGAAGCGCTCAACATCCGCTGCATGGCGCAGCACGACGAAAAAATCGACGACGAGGCACCGCTCAAAGCGCTGCTCGGCGACGGCCAGCTCTTGATCTCGCTCGACCTGCCGTCGATGCGCGAACCATACCAGAGCATCGTCCCGATCACCGGCAACAGCATCGCCGAAATCTTCGAGCACCACCTGGCGCAATCCGAACAACTCGCTTCGCGTCTCTTCCTGGCGGCAACACCCGAGGGCGCCGCCGGACTGTTCATCCAGAAAATGCCGGGCGCCGATGCACGCGACGCTGACGGCTGGGCGCGAATCGAGGCACTGGCCGCCACTGTCAAGCCCGACGAACTGCTCGAACTGCCTGCCGAAGCGCTGCTGACGCGGCTCTTTGCCGAGGAAACGGTTCGCCTGTTCGCGGCGCGCGAAGTCACCAACATCAGCCCCGAAAACCGTCAAAAAGTCGGCACCATGCTGCTCTCGCTCGGCCGCGAGGAAGTCTATGCGGCGATCAAAGAGCGCGGCGAGATCGTCATCCGCGACGACCTCGCCAACCGAGAATACCGCTTCGACAAGGCGCAGATCGACGAACTGTTCAGCCACACGCCGGCGACGCCACCGACCGTGCATTGAGTTCGGGCCTGCCCTGCGGCGAAGATCGCTTGTTCGCGCGGCGTCTTGCGCACTACAATCGATCAAACTCAACCGGGGCATCACATGAAAAATGAGCAGCCCAGCCGCTTGCCAAGACCACCGGGCGTACCCCAATACGCCTTGGCGCAGGCCTACTGGGTGGGAATCCTGACGCTGCTGCTGCTGCTCGGCGAGTTGCTGCCGACGACCCGCTTTTTCGCCTCACAGCAAAGCAACCTGCCGCTGCATACTTTCTGCGAATTCATCGCCATCGTCGTCTCGGCGATGGTTTTTTCGCTGGCGTGGAATTTCAGAAACCGGGAGAAGAACAACCACTTGGTAATTCTCGGCGCCGCTTTTCTCGCCGTGGCGCTGATCGATTTCGCTCATATTCTGTCGTATGCCGGAATGCCGACGCTGGTCACCGAGAGCGGGCCAGAAAAAGCGATCAATTTCTGGCTCGCTGGACGGCTGGTCGTCGCTGTTGCGCTGCTGGCGGTCGCGCTACTGCCGGCGCGGCGCTGGTCGACAAGATCGTGCCACACCAGCCTGGCCGTGGCGCTGGCGCTGACCGGCAGCGTTTACTGGGTGGGACTCGCGCATGTCGACTGGCTGCCGCGCACCTTCGTCGCCGGCGAAGGACTGACCTCGTTCAAGATCGGCAGCGAGTACCTGCTCGCTGGACTTTACGCGCTCGCCGCGTTGCTGCTCTATCGCCAGGCACGCCGCTCGGGCAACCGCGATCTGCTCTGGCTGGCCACGGCGGCGTGGGTTCAGGCGCTCGCTGAACTGTTCCTGACGCTCTACGCCGAGCCCACCGACATCTTCAATCTGCTCGGTCACGTCTATAAAGCGATCGCCTACCTGATGATCTATCGCGCGCTGTTCGTCACCGGCGTTCAGGCGCCGTTCCGTCAACTCGAACTCGAGCGCGCGCGGCTCAAAGCACTGGTCACGACCATTCCCGACCTGGTCTGGCTCAAGGACGTCGATGGCGTCTATCTGTCGTGCAACCCGGAATTCGAGCGTTTCTTCGGCGCCAAGGAAGAGGACATCGTCGGCCGCACCGATTACGACTTCGTCGACGAAACGCTCGCCGACTTCTTCCGCGACCACGATCGCGCGGCGATGGCCGCGGGCCGGCCGCTACGCAACGAGGAATGGCTCAACTTCGCGGTTGGCGGCTACCGCGGCCTGTTCGAAACCTGCAAGTCGCCGATGTACGACGGTGACGGGGCGATCATCGGCGTGCTCGGCGTATCACGCGACATCACCGAGCGCAAGCGCATCGAGACCGAGCTTGAAAAATCGCAGCAGCAACTTGAGCACCTGGTCGAAGCGCGCACCACCGAGCTGCAGCAAAAGAGCCTGCATCTGGCCGAAACGCAGTTCGCCATGGATCGCGCCGGAATCGGCATCCACTGGATCGACGCCGACAGTGGGCGCATCCTCTACGTCAACGAATACGCCGCGCGTCTGATCGGCTACCGCCCCGACGAACTGACCGAACTCACCGTCGCCGACATCGACCCGAACTATGCCGGCGGCAATTTCGCGCTACGCACGCTGGCGTTGCGCGAGCAAGGGTCGGCGACCTTCGAGACGAACGAACGCCATCGCGACGGCCGCCTGATTCCGCTCGAAGTAACTTTCTATTACCAACCGGCGAGCGGCGAACTGCCCAACCGCTTCATCTGCTTCATCACCGATTTGAGCCTGCGCCGGCAGACCGAGCGCATGCTGCGCCAGGCCAAGGATGCCGCCGAAGCGGCGAATCTTGCCAAGAGCAGCTTCCTGGCCAACATGAGCCACGAGATCCGCACGCCGATGAACGCCATCATCGGCCTGACCCATCTGCTGCGCCGCAGTCAGCCGATGCCGCAGCAGGCCGAGCGGCTGGCCAAGATCGAGACCGCCGGCAACCACCTGCTGGCGATCATCAACGACATCCTCGACATTTCCAAGATCGAGGCCGGCAAGCTGCAACTCGAACACACCAATTTTTCGCTCAACGCCGTTCTCGATCACGTGCGTTCGCTGATTTCCGACCAGGCGCAGGCCAAGGGACTAGCTATCGAGATTGATCCCGACGGCGTTCCGATTTGGCTGCGCGGCGACCCGACGCGGCTGCGCCAGGCGCTCTTCAACTACACCAGCAACGCGATCAAATTCACCGAGCGCGGGTCGATCGCGCTGCGCGCGCTGCTGCTTGAAGAGAACGGCGACGAGATCGTCGTTCGCTTCGAGGTCGTCGACACCGGCATCGGCATCAGCGCCGAGCAGACGGCTGGCCTTTTCAAGGTCTTCGAGCAGGCCGACGCATCGACCACCCGCAAGTTCGGCGGCACCGGCCTGGGGCTCGCAATCACCCGCCACCTCGCCCAATTGATGGGCGGCGAGGCCGGCGTCGACAGCGCGTTGGGCCAAGGCAGCACCTTCTGGTTTACCGCGCGCCTGGGTCGCGGCCACGGCATCATGCCCCAGGCGACGCCCGACGGCACGCCCGACGCCGAGGCCGAGCTGCGACGCCATCATGGCGGCACGCTGGTGCTGCTCGCCGAAGACAACGCGATCAACCGCGAAGTCGCGCTCGAACTGCTGCACGGCGCCGGACTTGCGGTCGACGTCGCCAGCGACGGTATCGAGGCCGTCGACCAGGCGCGCACCAAGGACTACCAGCTGATCCTGATGGACATCCAGATGCCGCTGATGAACGGACTCGAGGCCGCGCGCGCGATCCGCGCGCTTCCCGGGCGGGCGCGCACGCCGATCCTGGCGATGACCGCCAACGCCTTCGAAGAGGACCAGCGCGCCTGCCGCGCCGCGGGAATGAACGATTTTGTCGCCAAGCCAGTCGATCCGGCACGGCTCTACGCAACGCTGCTCAAATGGCTGCAGCGCGGACAATCGCCGAATTCACAGAACTCGCAGAACTCGCCGGACAAAGCCGCCGCGCCCGGCGAGGCCTTTTCAGCCGGCGAAACCGACAACGGCTTGGCGGCGCTGGCGGCGATCCCCGGACTTGACGTCGAACGCGGCCTGACGCTGGTGCGCGGCAATCCCGAAAAATACCTGCGTCTGCTGACGCTTTTCGCCGACGGCCACGGCGACAACGGCAAAGCGCTGGCTGCGGCACTGGCGGCCAACGACATCGAGCGCGTCAGGCAACTGACGCACGCCTTGGTCGGTGCCGCCGGCAACGTCGGCGCGCGCGCCCTGAGCGAGGCGGCGCAGCGCTTGCACTCGGCGCTTCACCGCGCAGCCGACGCGGCGACGATCAGCGAATGCGGCAATGCAGTGATCGCCGAACTCGACTTGCTGACGCAACGAATTCGCAGCGCCACGACGTCGTGATTGCCGGATGAGCGGCGGTTCCGTTCCACAAGACCGGCCCAGGATCGCCTTATAGCGAGCGTTCAGCCCACCCCTGCGTCGATCCTCGCAGCGATCGCCGTAGCGACGCGCGAAATCACACCAGCCCAATCGCCAGCCACCTGTTGACGAAAAATCGTCAGCGACGGATACCACGGGCAATCGCTGCGCTCGCGCTGCCAGCGCCATTCGCCCGAAGCACGCAGCAGCAGCCAGCACGGCTTGCCGAGCGCGCCGGCCAGGTGAGCGACCGCGGTATCGACGCTGAGCACCAGATCGAGCGTCTCGATCAGTGCCGCCGTCTCGCCAAAGTCAGCCAGCTCGTCGGTGAAGACGCGCAATTGCGGCAGCACCGGCACCGCGCTTGCTGGTAGCTGCAGGCTGACGAACTCGACCGGCAGCGCGGCAAGCGGCGCGAGCAGCGCCGGCGCGATGTCGCGCGTTGGGTTGGGCACCCCCTGCTGTCGCCCGGCCCAGGCGATACCGACGCGCAAGCCTTGCTTGACGCCCTGCCGCTCGCGCCAGCGCGTGACGTCGCGCGCCGCAGCATGCAGATACGGCGCCGCACACGGCGGCACGCAATCTAGCCTTAGCGCCAGCGGCAAGCTCAGCAAGGGAATCTGGACAGCGTGCGCCGGCAGCGGCAGATCGTCGCCGATCACCTCGATGCGGGGGTCGAGCGATTCGACTAGCCGGCGCAGCGGCGCCTGAACCCTGAGGATCACGTGCGCCGCGTCGGCGAGCAGTTGCGGCACCAGACGGACGAACTGCAGCGTGTCGCCGGCGCCCTGCTCGGCCCACACCAGGATCGTCTTTCCCGTCAGCGCGGGGGTGCCGAGCCACTGCGGCTGCGCGCTCGGCAAACGGTCGCCCTGCATCTGGGCGGTACGCCAGCGCCATTCGTAGGCCGCCCAGCCGGCCGCATAGTGGCCTTCGGCAAGCTCGCAGTGGCCGACCTCGAGCTGCGCTTCGGCAAAGTCGGGCGATCGCGCAAGCGCCTGTCGATAGGCAGCGCGCGCCTGGTCGAAGCGGCCCAGCTGCTGCTGCACATTGCCCAGGTTGTAGTAAAGCTCGGCGCGCTGCGGCGCCGCCGCGACCGCTCGCGTATAGGCGTCGATCGCCTGATTGTGGCGGCCGAGCACGAGCAGCGTCGCCCCCTGATGATTGAGCGCATCGGCATGCTGCGCATCGCGCTCGATGATCGCCGAATAGTCGGCAAGCGCCTCGGCGTAATGCTGCGTCTTGCGCCACAGGTTGGCGCGCGCAAGCCGCGCGGCCTGATCGCTTGGTCGCTCGATCAGGCGCTGATCCAGGTCGGCGAAAGCCGCAGCGAGCAGCTCCTGGCGCAGGTCGAAAATTTCCGGAGACGGCGCTGCGCAGCTTTCGAAAAAATCCAAGGCGTCGAGCGATTCTTCGTAACGTTTGAGCTCGGCCAGTAGGCGCGCGCGATCGAGATGCCCTAGCGGCAGGCGCGGATTGATCGCGACGGCTTCGTCGAGGCAGGCCAGCGCGGCGCGCCAATCGTGCTGCAAGCGAAATTCGACGCTGCGTGTCATCAACGCGACAATTCTTGCCAACTCATCGACCGCGTCGTTCATCGGACTCAGCTGCCCATCCCGGGAACGCTCTTGGCGCCGCGCAGCAAGTGGATCTTGGCGAGCCCCCCCTGCGCCGTTTCGCGGTAGCTCGCTTTCATGTCACGGCCGGTCTCCCACATGGTGCGCACCACTTCGTCAAAAGACACGATGTGCGCGCCGTCGGAGAGCAGCGCGTAGGCCGCGCAATCGACGGCGCGCACTGCGGCGATGGCGTTGCGCTCGATGCACGGAATCTGCACGTAGCCGCCGATCGGGTCGCAGGTTAACCCGAGGTGGTGCTCAAGCCCCATCTCGGCGGCGTATTCGATCTGCCGCAACGAGCCACCGAGCAGTTGCGCGGCAGCGCCGGCGGCCATCGCGCAAGCGGTGCCGACCTCGCCCTGGCAGCCGACTTCGGCGCCCGAAATCGACGCGTTGCGCTTGATCAGGTTGCCGATCATCCCGGCGCTCGCCAGCGCACGGCAGATCTTTTCGTCGGACAGTTGCGACTGCTGCTGCAGAAAGAAGAGCACCGCGGGCAGCACGCCGCAAGCGCCGCAGGTCGGCGCGGTGACCACCTCGCCGCCCGCCGCGTTCTCCTCCGAGACGGCCAGCGCGTAGGAAAAAAGCAGCGCAGTCTGGCCGAAATGTCCGGCCAGACTGCGCGCTCGCGCGTGATAAGCGCAGGCTTTGCGCGGCACACCAAGCTCGCCGGGCAAACGCCCTTCGGCATCGAGACCGCGCGCGATGGCGCGCCGCATGGCGTCCCAGGCCTGCTCGAGAAACGGCCAGATCGCCGGCTTTTCGTGTTCGCCGACGAGTTCCCAGAGCAGCAAGCCGTCGCGCTCGCCGCGCGCCAGAATCTCGTCCATGCTGGCGTAGGGGTAGACTTCGACGCCACCGTCGGGCTGGCCGTTTTCGCCCCACAACTCGCCGCCACCGACCGAATAGACGATGCGCCGCGCACGCAGCGCGCCGGCGTCGTCGAGCGCTTCGAACTGCAAGGCGTTGGGATGACGCGGCAGCTCGCGCTCCGGGACCCAGACAAGGTCCACCGGCAACGGCGCGAACGGCTCGCAGACCGCTCGGTCGGTGAGGTGACCGCGCCCGGTCGCCGCCAGGCTGCCGTAGAGTGTGACGCGAACGCGCGCCGTCGCCGCCGGCAGCCCATCCAGGGTCTGGCGAAAAGCCTGAGCGGCAAAACGCGGCCCCATGGTGTGGCTACTCGACGGCCCGAGGCCGATACGGTAAAGCTCGGTCAGCGATTTCATCGTTCTACTCGTCCCAAGATTTCGGTCATCCGGCCCTGCCCTGCCGTCCGGCTGGACGGCATGTTAGCCGGATTTTGGCCGCTTGGGCGATCCGCATTCATTCCCGGGAGGGGCGTCGGCGGGCATGGGCGAACGAGGCGAGCGAGGCGGGAGCGAAAATCGCAGGTCGGTTTTTGTTAAGGCTTGTCCGATGCCTGGAAGCGGCCTGTCGTCACCGAGTGTTCCCGACCCAATCGGGTCAGAGGGGGAAATGAAAGCGGCCGTTGCCCACAGGAGCCGAGAAATCTAGAGCTGCCCGTCACTTGGTAATTCGCTGTTCTGGCCTGAACAGCTCAGGCCAATCAGAGGATGATGTGGTTCTTGAGGGGCAGGTGTTCACAGAAATCGGCTACTGATACAAGGCTGGAAACTGGCGGCGCAATTGTTCCAGTTTGGGCAGGTCGTTGAAAACGATATAGGGCTGATCAGGATGCAAAGCCAGATAGTTCTGGTGGTACTTTTCTGCGGGATAGAATTCCTGCAGAGCGACAACCTGGGTCACGACCGGCTTGGAAAAAGCGCGTGAATCGGCAAGATTCTGGATGTAAGCCTGGGTCATTTTCTGCTGGTCACTATTGGTGAAGAAGACCGCCGAACGATACTGGCTGCCGATATCCGGCCCCTGGCGGTTGAGTTGGGTCGGGTCATGCGCCACGCTGAAGAAGATGTTCAGGAGTTGCCCGTAACTCACCTGCGCCGGGTTGAATCTGATGTGCACCGCTTCGGCATGACCGGTCGCGCCGCTGCTGACTTTTTCGTACTGGGCGGTACTGGCCTGGCCGCCTGTATAACCGGACTCGACCTCGGTGACGCCCTTGACGTGCTTGAACACGGCGTCGACGCCCCAGAAACAGCCGCCGGCAAAGACTGCGGTTTGCAAACTCGTTCCTGGTCTGGTCGGCGATTCTGCGCGGGCGTTCAAGCACAGCGCAAGAGCGATTGCCGCGCAGGCGACGCGAACCTTGATCATTGAGGCAGTGGTTGTCGTCAGCTTATCCATGATGAATGTCTCCTTGTTTGACGTTGAGGGCTAAAACAGTGTCGCAGCTCCAATCCAGGCGTCCGGCAGCATATTGATCACCTGCGCCTCGACCCACTTGTCGCTGCCGGTCAGGATGGCGACTCCGGTCGCGAAGATGACGACGCCGAAACCCTTCTTGATCGCGTCGATACGCCCCAGCACCCAGCCCCGGGCACGCGCAAAGCCGTTGCGCGACGCGTAGGCCACCGCGACCAGCGGAATGGCGGCACCGATGCCGAACAGGCCGAGAATCAGCGCGCCACGCGAAGCGCCTCCCTCTCTGGCCACCAGCGTCAGCGCCGAGGCCAGCAGTGGCCCGGAGCACGGGCTCCAGACCAGTCCGAGTACGCCGCCAAGCAAGAATGCACCGCCCAGCGAACCGCCATCGAGGTGCGAAGACGCCGCATTGGCCGACGAGGCAATTGGCAGCATCGATTCGCTAAAGCGCCCGTTGAGCGCGGGAACCAGCATGATGAGGCCAAAGACGATCAGCAGCAGCGCGCCAAAAATGCGCACGTTGTCGGAGTCAATGCCTAGCGCCGGACCCAGCGCGCCGATGAGCAGCCCGATCAGGGCAAACGAAATCGCCATCCCCGAGCCCATGGCCAGCGGCGCCAGACGGTTGCCTTGCACAGTTCCGCCCAGTACCAGCGGCAGGATGGGGAAAACGCAGGGCGACAGCGTGGTCAGGCCGCCGGCCGCCAGGCTGAGTCCGACGTGGCTGAGGAACAATGCATCCATGTTCAGTTGGCCGAGAGCAATGCAGCGCGAAGCTTGTCGGAGTCAGATTCGCCGGCCACGCGCGCTTTCTCGACATTGCCGCGGTAGACAATCAAGGTCGATTGCGTGCGTACGCCGAGCTGCTTCTTGAGTTCCTTTTCCTTGTCGTAGTCGACCACCAGCAGGGTGCCGGGAACGCTGGCGTCGCCTTGCCATTGCTGCAGCACCTTGTCCTGCGCACGGCAGGTCGGGCACCAGCCGGCGTGGAAGTGCAGGGTGACCGGCTTGCCGGCCTGCTGCTCGGCACTCAGCGCCTGTGGCGAGTAGGGTTTGATGTCGAGCGCGAACGAGGCGGCGCTGGCCGTCAGCAGTAGCACCGTAGCGATAATTCTGGTGATCATGATTTCTCCTGGCGATTGATGGTGTGCTCCCTCCCCGTCAAGAGGAGGGCTAGGGGGTGTGGGAAATCGTAAGAATCGGGCCTACTTCTTCGTTTCGTCCTTCTTCATCTCGTCCTTCTTCATCTCGTCCTTTGTCATCTCGTCTTTCTTCATCCCGTCCTTGTGCATTTCATCCTTCTTCATGCCGTCCGTGGCCTTCGCGTCTTTCTTCATTCCATCTTTGGCCATGGCTCCCTTTTTCATGCCGTCCTTGGCCATGTCATCCTTTTTCATTTCGTCGGCGGCAAACGCCGAGCCGCCAGCGAGCAGCAGGGAGAGGGACATCAGGCTTGAGGCAAGAGTCATCTTGTTCATGGTGTAGCTCCTTGAGTGGTGAGAATGGCATTATTGCCAGGTATTCAGGGCAGACGAGCGCGATGGCTCAACTGCCGCCGAACCAGTTGTACCCCTGGTCTTCCCAGTAGCCCCCGGGGTAGGTGTTGGTGACGAAAATAGCCTGAATGTGTTTCGGGTTCTTGTAGCCCAGCTTGGTCGGCATGCGCAGCTTCATCGGGAAGCCGTAACGCGGCGGCAGCGGCTGGCTGTCATAGGTGAGCGCCAGCAGTGTTTGCGCATGCAGCGCGGTGGCCATGTCGATACTGGTGTAGTAGTCGTCGGCACACTTGAAGCCGACGTACTTGGCGGAGAGGTCAGCGCCGACGCGGCGCAGGAAGCTGGCGAAGGGAACGCCGCCCCATTTACCGACGGCACTCCAGCCTTCGACACAGATGTGGCGCGTTACCTGGTCGGTCTGTGGCAGGACGCGCAATTCTTCAAGCGTCCACAATTTGCGGTCGGCGACCAGCCCGGTCACTTCAAGCCGGAAGCTTTCCGCGTCGACCTGACGGATCTCGTCCTCGCCGTAATAGGCGTTGAACGGGAACGGTCGCGTGATCATCGAGTCGGGATAGGTCGGTGCCAGACGATTCGGATCGAACAGCCAACCCTGCGCCTTGTCATTGAAGCGCGAGATGCCGGATAAGGCCGTATCGATGCTCTCTTCATCGACGAGCGCGCAGCCACTGAGCAAGGAGAGGCCGCCAAGGGTCAGCGAGCATTGCAGGAAGGCGCGGCGCGCCGGTTGTTCGACGACGCGGCCAACTTCCTTGCGCGCATCGCGCAGGATCGTGTCGCACTTCTCGACCAGCCAGTGGGCGTGCGGGGTCGTGTTGTTCATGCTCAGCGCGCCTTATCGTCCGCGAATCATCGCGAGCAGTGTTCTTGGCACCAGCGCCACCATCACCAGGTGAACTCCGACGAAGAGCGTGAGCGCGGCCATGGCCAGGAAGTGCACCCGCCGCGCCGCCTCGTAACCGCCCAGCAGTTCGCGCTGGATCGGGAATTGCACGGACTTCCACAACACCAGTCCCGACGCGACGAGGACCAGCAGGTCAACCACTACGAAGAGGTAGGCCGCGCGTTGTACAGTGTTGTAGTGCGCGAGATCCACATGTGACAGGCGTCCCTTGAGGGCGTCGCAAACGTCGGCAAACAGGGCGCGTGGCGAAATCGGGAAGAACTTCTTCAGCAGTCGTCCGCTGGCTACGTTGCATGTGAGATAGATAATCCCGTTACCGGCCAGCAGCCACATTGCGGCGAAATGCCATTGAATCGCGCCGCCCAGCCAGCCGCCGAGGGTGATGTCTTGCGGAACGACGAAATCGAAAAACGGCGCGGCGTTGTAGATGCGCCAGCCGCTCATCGCCAGGATCACCACGGCGACGGCATTGAGCCAGTGCGTCACCCGCAACCAACGTGGGTGGATGGTGCGGACGTCCTTTTGCACGGTTTCCATGGTTAGTCTTTCGGGTTGCGGGTTATATTTCGGCTGAAGAACGCCTGGAACATCGGGATGTGGCTGTTTTCAGTGCGACATGCAAGGTAGTTCGTCAGGACGCGGCGATCGGTTACACGATCCGGCAAAAATTTTTTTCACTCGGCTGTAACCAAAGGCCTCGATGCAACGAACAACCAGAGAAGAGGGATGGCGTGCGAAAGAAGTTCAGCTTCGTGAACTGCTGCTGGCCGGACTCGCCGGCGACAACTCGGCCTACCAGGTTTTTCTCAAGGAACTGAGCGCGCACCTGAGAGCCTTCTTGCGAAAGCGTCTGGCACGCTTGCCGGACGAGGTGGAGGATCTTGTGCAGGAATCACTGATTGCGGTTCACAACCAGCGCCATACCTATAACTCCGAACAACCGCTGTCGGCCTGGGTACAGGCCATCGCCCGCTACAAACTGGTCGATCTGCTGCGTCGGCGGGCGGGGCAGGACCTATTGAATGATCCGCTGGATGATGATGCCGACTTTTTTTCAACAGCCGACTCGGAGGCTGCCGAGGCGCGCCGGGACCTGAACAAGCTGCTCGACGAACTGCCTGATCAGCACCGCCTGCCGATCATCTACACCAAGCTGGATGGTTTGTCGGTGCAGGAAGCGGCCAAACTTACGGGAATGTCCGAATCGGCGATCAAGGTCGGCGTGCATCGCGGGCTGAAGGCACTGGCCGCAAGAATACGAGGTAACACATGAAAACGGACGATCTGATCAGCCTGCTGGCGACCGGTGCGGGCGCCGTCGAATCTCACGCGGCGGAACGCCGCTGCGCGAAGGCCATGGCCGTTGGTGCGATTGGCGCGCTGCTCGTGATGTTGTCCATGCTGAGCATTCGCCATGATCTCGCCGACGCGGCGATGCTGCCGATGTTCTGGCTCAAGATCGGTTTTGTCGCCAGCATGGTGTCCGCCAGCCTGTTCGCCGTCTTGCGTCTGTCGCGACCGGGTGCCCGGATTGACTGGGTGGCACGCCTGATTGCAGCGCCGGTGCTGGTGATGTGGGTCATCGCCGCTTACGTGCTGATCCAGGCGGATCCATCAGAGCGGAGCGACCTGTTTTATGGTTCAACGTCGGCCTATTGCCCGTTTCTGATCGCCCTGTTCTCCGTGCCAGCGTTTGTTTCCGTAACCTGGGCAATGAAGGGCCTCGCCCCGACCCGGCCACGTTTGGCCGGCTTTGCTGCTGGACTGCTCTCCGGGGCGATCGCTGCGCTGGTGTACTGTCTGCACTGTCCCGAAATCGAGGCCCCCTTTGTCGGCTTCTGGTATGTGCTCGGGATGCTGATCCCGGCCGGAGCGGGCGCTGTGCTTGGCCGCGCTCTGCTGCGATGGTAGTTCAGAAGGGTCTTGTTGCCTGGTCTGCGCTCACGCCGACAGGAACTGAGAGGTTCGCGAATTGGCCTTCCGGCAAGTTCGGAAGTACAACCCGTCGTTCGGATAGTTGCTTTTCGGAATCGTCGAACTTCCACAACTGACCCAGTACGGCAGTAGTGACTGCGTAAGGCCAATGGCCGGTTCGGAGCATCGCAAGAAATCAGTGACTGCAATGGAGAATAGAGGCTAGTACCCGCTCCTGGCCGGGTCCAGGCAACGTGGACGTCAGTTTTCTCGCTTCTCGCCGGAAACCGGTCGTTCAGCGAGGTCACCGGAAGCCTTCGCTATACAAATTGGATGGACGCCTCGACTGGCGGCTTGTGGCCGAACCCCGGCACTTCATAAGCCGCCACCATACCCGCGCACAAAGGCTCCAGCTCAGTTGAAAGCCAACAGCGCGATTGAAATCAAGATCTGTCGCGTACTGAGATGCCTTGTTCCGCCCTGACTACGGCACCGCCGCGGCGATCACCTGCCGCACCGCGGCGAGCAGCGCCGGACGACGCGCTTCGCTCAAAATAGGCAGGCCATCGACCAGCCGCTCAAGGCCCACCTCCGGCATCAGCGCGTGCGCTTCGACGAGGTCGCAGGCGAGCGCCGTGGTCGCGCCCTCCGACTCGTCGAGCAGATGGCGCGCGGCGTTCGAGCAGGTCCGCGTCAGCCGCGCGCGCAGCGACTCGGCGCCGCGCAGCAGCTGGACGACCAGCGCCGGTAGCTGCCAACGCTCGGCGCAGTGCAGCGTCAGCTCCTTGAAGGTGAAGCCGCAGCTTTTCAGCTGCGCCTGCGCGCTGCGCTGGACATTGCCGCGGCGCAGGAAATCAGCCGCCTGTTGCGGAATTTCGGCGGCATAGACCCACAGCAGCAGGTCGCCGGCGCCGGCCAGCAACGCCGCCAGCGCCACTTCGTCGGGATTGACGTCCATCCGGCCGCTGGCCCAGGCGCGCGCGATCTGCGCGGCGGTACGAGCGCGCGCCTCGACCGCGAGCAGCCCGGCGTTGCTCTCGTCGACTTCGGGACTGGCCAGCAGCAGCGTGCGGAATTCATCAACGCCAAGCTGCATGATCGCCGCCAGCGCCGTCGTCGTCTGGTGGTCGAGCCGACGCGACTTGCGCCGCTCGGCCTCGCGCAGCAGGCACAGGCAGAGCAGCGGATCCTGCAGCACGATGTCGGCGAGATCTTTGGGCGAGAGCAACTCGCCTTCTGCCGCCTCGAGCGCGGCCATCAGCCGCTTCGAGCGGCACATCACCGGCAGCGCCTGGTTCTGGAAGTAGGCCGCCCACTGCGCGACGCCCCAGTGGCTTTTCGCAGCATCCATTCAGGCGACCCCGATCCGCCACAGCGAAGTGACTTCGGCGGTGCGCGCGGCGTGCAGCGGGTCGCTCGCATCGGCGGCGCGCGGGTGGGTCGGCCGCACGTCGGTACGGCCGAACACCTGCAAGCCGGCGCCAGCAATCAGCGCGAGCAGTTCGTCGCGCGAACGCAGCTGCAGATGTTCGGCGAGGTCGGAGAGGATCAGCCAGCCCTCGCCGCCGGGCGCCAGATGTGCCGCCAGGCCGTCGAGGAAACCGCGCAGCATGCGGCTGTCCGGATCGTAGACCGCGTGCTCAAGCGGCGAACTCGGGCGCGCCGGAACCCACGGCGGATTGCAGACGATCAGCGATGCGACGCCGGGTGGAAAAAGATCGGCCGACAACAGCTCGACCCGCGCCGAATAGCCCAGGCGGTCGATGTTCTCGCGCGCACAGGCCAGCGCTCGCACGTCCTGGTCGGTGGCGACGACGCGCGCGATGCCGCGCCGCGCGAGAACAGCGGCGAGCACGCCGGTGCCGGTGCCGATGTCGAAAGCGACGCTGTCGTTGGCCAACCGCGTCGGCAGCGCCTGCTGCGCGACCAGTGCGACGTATTCGCCGCGCACCGGCGAAAAGACGCCGTAATGCGGGTAGATTGGCGCACCCAGAGCGGCAATCATGACGCCTTTCTTGCGCCATTCGTACGCGCCGATCACGCCGAGCAGCTCGCGCAGCGAGATGACCATCGGCCCGCTCGGCTCGCCGTAGGCTTCCAGGCACGCATCGCGAACGTCGGGTGCACGGCGCAACGAGATCAGGTAATCAGCACCCACCGGAATCAGCAGCATGCCGAGCGTTCGCGCGCGCTGCGCCTGCGCCATGCGCTGCAGGTTGAAGGCTTCGCTCGGCAAGACAGCGATCTTGCGCGGTTTTCGATCGACGCGCCGGGCGATCGCCTGCAGCAACTGGCGAGCGTTCTGGAAGTCGCCGCGCCAGAGCAGCGCCGTCCCTTCGCAGGCCAGGCGGTAGGCCGCATCGGCGGTGAGCGTGTCGTCGGCCAGCTGCACGCGCCGCGGCGCCGCGACGCCGGCCTCGGAATGCCATGGCGACGAGTGCGCTTGCCCGTCGGCGAGCCAGTCGATGGTCGGCGGCTCAGTTGCCATCGTCTGCCGCCGCTTGCGGCGCGTGTTTTTGCGATCTCTTGAATTGCGGGTAAGGCATTTGATTCTCCTTGGGCATCGGCAGCCCTCGTCAAGCGGCCGAGTCAAGCGCCGCAACTGCGCCAGCAAACCCGCCAGCCCAAAATTTGGCAAAGTATCCTCGCCGCCTGCGCCGAAGTCAAAGCAGGCGGCGCGCCAGCACAGCGCATGGTGATGGCTCGGGCATAGCGCCGACGAAATCGCCGGACGACAGCGCGGCAAGCGGCGTATTGCTGTTACATTGGTTACCCCTCTTTTCCGGGAGACCCGATCATGACTGAAGGCAAGACCGGCGACGGCCATTTCAACCCCATCCTGCGCGGCGACCACGGCGCGCTCAAGCGCGCGCTCTACAAATCGATGGGACACAGCGACGACGCCCTGCGCCGCCCACAGATCGCCATCGTCAACACCTATACCAATGCGACGCCCGGCCACTACAACCTCAATGCGGTGGCCGAACAAGTGCAGCAAGGCATCGTCGCGGCCGGCGGCAACGCCATGACCTTCGGCACCATCGCGCCGTGCGACGGCATCGCCGAGGGCCACCTCGGAATGCGCTACGCGCTGGCCGCGCGCGACGTGATCTGCGCGTCGATCGAGATCATGGTGCGCGCGCACCGCTTCGACGGCATGGTGCTGCTCGGCTCGTGCGACAAGATCGTCCCGGCGCAGCTGATGGCTGCCGCACGACTCGACCTTCCGACGATCTTCGTCAATGGCGGACCGATGGCGCCGGCCAATTACCAGGGCAAGCACTGGGACGGCAACATCGTCGTCGAGGCCATCGGCTGGAAACAGCGCGGCCAGATCGACGACGATGAATTCCGGCGCATCGAGGACCTGGCCGAGCCCGGCCCCGGCTCGTGCACCATGTACGGTACCGCCAACACCATGTGCGCTCTCGCCGAGGTGCTGGGAATGAGCCTGCCCGCGTCGGCGATGGTTCCGGCCGTCTCGCCGCACCGCCTGGACGTCGCGCGCGCCAGCGGCGAGCGCATCGTCGAACTCGTCAAACAGGGAATCAGCGCACGCCGGATCATGACGCCGGCGGCCTTCCACAACGCCATCTGCCTGCTGCTGGCGAGCGGCGGATCGACCAATGCGGTGATGCATTTGCAGGCGATTCACTTTGAGGCCGGGCTCGGCAAGCTGCCGCTCGCGCAGTTCGACCGCCTGAGCCGCGAGATTCCGCTGCTCGCCGCGCTCTATCCGGCGTCCGAATACGACATGATCGATTTTTACGAAGCCGGCGGAATCGCCGCAGTCGAGAAGGAACTTGCCGCGCTGCTCAAGGGCGAGGCGCTGTCCGTCAGCGGGCAGACCAAGGGCGAACTGTGGCAAACCAGCCCGGCGACGACGCGTCCGGAAGTAATCCACAACCTGCACGATCCGGTCAGCAACGAGGCCGGGCTCGCCGTGCTGCACGGCAACCTGGCGCCGCTCGGCGCGATCACCAAGCCGGCAGCCGTACCGCCGAAGCTCTTCCAGTTTTGCGGCCAGGCGCGCGTTTTCGATTCGGAGGAAGACGCCGTCGACGCCATCCTGGCCGGCCAGGTGGCGCCGGGGTCAGTGCTGGTGCTGCGCTACGAAGGCCCGAAGGGCGGCCCCGGGATGCCCGAGATGTTCCGCCCGATGAAGGTGCTCGAAGGAATGGGATTGTCCGATTCGTGCGCGCTGATCACCGACGGGCGTTTCTCGGGTTCGAACCGCGGTCTCTTTGTCGGCCACCTCTCGCCCGAAGCGGCTGAAGGCGGACTGCTGGCGCTGGTCGAGGACGGCGACGAGATCGCGCTCGACATCGCCGCGCGAACGCTCGAATTGCACGTCGACGAGGCGATCATCGTCGCCCGCCGTGCGCTCTGGAAGCCGGTCGAAAAAGCCTTCCCGCGCGGCTTCATGGACCTCTACCGCGACCGCGCGAGTTCAGCCGCCGAAGGCGCGATGCTGTTATAGAAAGGGAAGGCCATGCATAAAACCTCGATCCATGGTGTCAACGCCATTGTCGCCATGCCGTTTACCGACGACGGGCGAATCGATTACGTGAGCTTCGACCGCCTGCTCGCCTTCTTGGCCGGCAGCGGAATTGACGGTGCGACGCTGTTCGGTATCGCCAGCGAGTTCCACAAGCTCGACGATCACGAAAAGGACCGGCTGGCTCAGCGTTTTCTCGGCGGCCTGGCCGGCAGCGGCCTCTATCGCGTGCTGTCGGTGACCGACCACGCCACCGAATTGGCGGTTCGCCGCGCGCGCGCCTATCAGGACGCCGGCGTCGACGCGCTGATGCTGTTGCCGCCGTTCTTCCTGCAACCGAGCACCGAGCAGGTATTGCAGCACGTGTTTGCAGTGCTCGACGCCGTAAGCATCCCGGTCTTGGTCCAGTACGCGCCGAGCGAAACGGGACTGCCGATCTCGCCGCAAAGAATGGCGCAAATCGCGGCGAACTATCCGCACGCCGTCTTCAAGATCGAATGCAATCCGCCGGTCGACTATACGCGCGACTTCCTGCAGCGCGTTCCCGACGCGGTGGTGATGAACGGTTACGCCGGACTGTACATGCTCGACATGCTCGCCGCGGGCGGCAAAGGGGTCATGCCGGGCGGCTCGTTCGGTGAAATTTATGCGCAGATTTACCGACTCTGGCAGAGCGATGACAAGGCCGCAGCGCAGCGGCTGCACTCCCGTCTGCGGCCCTATATCGAGCGCTGGATGAGCCGCGCCGAATACATCATCCAGGCCGAAAAATGCATTCTGCAGCGGCGCGGAGTAATCGCCAACGCCTACTGTCGTCAACCGGGCTACGCCTTGCCAGCCGACGAAGGCGAGATCATCGGACGCTTCCTCGCCGAATTTTCCGAGCTGCTACCGCCGGCCGCCTGATGCGCCAGGCGGTCAAACGGCGCACAGAAAGTCGCTGACGATGGCGATCTGCGCTTGGTCCATGAACATCGGCGCATGCCCCACCCCCGGCACCTCGACGATGCGCGGCCGCGGTCCGCGCGCGGCCATCGCCTGCGCGGTTTCGCGGGACAGCAGGTCGGACTGCTCGCCGCGCACCAGCAGCGTCGGACAACTGATGCGCTCGTAGATCGGCCACAGGTCGAGGTCAGTGCTGGCGGCGAGCTGCAAGGACTGCGCGATCGCCGGGTCGTAGCGCATCTCGAATCGCCCGTCTTCTCGCTGGCGCAGGCTCGACTCGGTGAGGGCTCGCCAGTTGGCGTCGGAAAGCGCGCCAAAAGGCGCGCTGACCTGCCGGATGTAGCTTTCGGCGTCAGCCAAAGTGTCGAACAACGGCGCTTGGCCTAGGTAGTCGCCGATGCGTTTGAGCGACTGCCCGCCGATCACCGGACCGACGTCGTTGAGCACCAGATGCGCGATCGGCGCGCCGTCGAGGCTGGCGAGCGCCATGCCGATCAGACCGCCGAGCGAAGTGCCGAGCCAATCGATGCGCTCGACGTCAAGACGCGCGATGAGCACCAGCAAGTCGGCGACGTGCTGGGGAATGGTATAGCCGGCCGCATCGCGCAGCCAGTCGCTGCACCCGCGTCCGACCAGATCGGGGCAGACGACGCGATACTCGCCGGCCAGCGCGCGCGCCAATTCGTCGAAATCACGGCCGTTGCGCGACATGCCATGGACGCAGAACAGCACGCGCGGATTGTCGCGCGCGCCCCACTCGCGATAGGCCATGCGGTGCAGGCCGGACGGCGAGCTGCAACAAACGCTGCGCTCGGCGAATGACGCGAACTCAGAGTCGGTAGGCGCCGCCATGCTCAGGGTCAAGTGCTGATCTCGCGTCAGCGTCACATGCCGAGCGAGGCGAGCAGATCGTCTTGGTGTTTTTCCGCGCCCGTTGGCGCGCTCGGCGCGCCAGCCGGCGCCGACCCGTCATTGACCTGGGCCATCAGCTCGTCGGGATCGTGCGCTTCCTGCGTGTCGAAATCGCAGAGCTTGATGAACTCGGTTCGGTCGATCGCCAGCTCGAGATAGAAAATGTTGTTGCGCGCCGTATAGAAGGTGACGCGGCGCGCCTCGGGCTTGTCCAGGTGGGTATCGACGCTGAGCATCACCTGCTTGTTGAGCACCAGCATCTTCGGCTGGTTCTGCGTGATCTGCGTCTGCAACTCGCGCGCCACCTTGCCGGTGAAATCGCCGATGATCTGGTTCATC